>Ga0153944_1000445_pt1 | contig 17710 bp, 16 predicted proteins | sample TSNJ028MetaG_FD_104703 | JGI IMG/M metagenome (GOLD analysis project Ga0153944, IMG submission 104703) | Attine ant fungus gardens microbial communities from New Jersey, USA - TSNJ028 MetaG | ecosystem: Host-associated > Fungi > Mycelium > Unclassified | place: USA: New Jersey, Wharton State... | reverse complement strand
TTCTGTTGTTGTCATAACTTGGCAAAATGGCTAAGTCATTATTTATATTTTTTTTCTTTTTTTTTTTTTTCTTTTCTTATTTGGACTTACTACACAAGGAAGAAGTGCAGGAAAGTGTTACATGACTGATGTCACACATCACAGTCACACATCAGGATGTCACAGTGTTATGTCACATGATGAAGTCACATGATGAGTGTGGGAGAGTAGTGCACAGACCATATAGTAGTTGTATAAGTAGTGTACAGAATCCAATGGATGTAGTAACTTAGCCTGAGGCAACTTAATTACCCTCCTAGTCTAAGTTGGCAAGGAGAACTTGATAGAGTTCTCATTTGATTATAGTACACTACTTATATACATCCTGTGTTTACTTCTGTTTATAAACTCCTACATATCCTTTTTAATCATTCTGTCTCACATGTCTTAGCCATTTTGGCTGTGTCATGACAGCCAGGGGTTGGGAGAGAGAGTTTGATAGCTGCTAAGTTGTTGCAGCTGGACAGTCAAAGCAGAGAGGGTATTGTTGATGTTAGTTTCTGAGTTATTTTGTCTCTCAGTGACTTCATGCAGGTAATGTTGTAGATAAGCCAGGACATCAGCCACATTCTGGGAGGTGTCTGTATGCAACATCTGATATAGAGTGGAGGCATAGAGGGTTGGGTGTGGACAGTGGAGGATGACTGAGTAGAAGCTGTCTGTTGTGTTCTTCCAAGGCTCTGTTCAGGAAATCTTATTCTACTATGAGAGCAACCAGAGCAGAGCTTCCAGGAGAATCCTCAATTCTATAAATATACTCCAGAGTATGTTATAACTTACCTTCCAGGAGAATTCTCAAAGAATAGGATGAGGTTCCTAGAAGGGTACTCTACACTATATATACAAGTTTCCCTAGCTATAGAATGTCCTAAGGGTTAGGGTCAGGAATGCAGGAGTAGGCAGCTAATTAAATATTATGTAATTATTATTTAATTAGTGTAGAGTCACTCCAGTGGGCTACCACTAGTGTATCAGGAGTGTAACTTAGTATAGTCCTCTTATAGGAGATGAGAGCTTGGAGTATGCATGTGAACAAGGGACTGCTGGAAAGAGAGTTGTTGGTATGGGCAGCAGGGAGGAGGTTGTCACCAGAGGGGGAGTTGAGAGGTAGAGACTAGCTGTATAAGTTGCTGCAGCTGGGTAGTCAGAGTAGTAAGGGTATTATTAATATTTGTTTCCAAGTTGTTCTGTTACTTAGTTACCTTGTGCAAATGGTGCTGCAGATATGCCAGAGCATCAGTGACAGTCTGGAGGGCATCCATGTGCAACATTTGCATTGAGTGGAGTATTCCAGAGGGTTAGCTGAGAGCAGGAGAGGGTATCTAGAGGAAGGCTGTCTACTGTATTCTTCCAAGGCTCTATTTAGGAGATTCTAATCTGCTGTAAGGGTGACCAGAGTGGAGTGGACTCCAGGAGAATCCTTAGTAATATTACAAGTCCTAAGTATGTCACAACTTACCTCTAGGAGAATCCTTAGAGATTAGAATAAGGCTCCTGGAGTATACTTCTACAATATATATACTCCTACTGCTGAGACATCCCTGAGTCTATAGTCCTGTTAGTCAGGGTCAAAGGTCTCTGAGTCAAGCTGAGAGGAATTAAATATTACATAGTAATATTTAATTAAGCACAGGGTCACTCCAGGCTATAAGTCTGGTGTTTTAGGAGTGGCATTGGTAGGGTCCTCTTACAGTGGGGTCCCCTTATAGTACAGGCTAGTCACTTAAGTATTCTAGAGTGTCTACAAAATAAAGAACCTAATTTATTAGGATAATAGATGTCCTCATATATATTTTATATGTATTTAATCATATTTAAGTAGTATAAGGGTGACTGGAGCAGAGTGGACTCTAGGAGAATCCTTAGTGATATTAGACTCCTAAGTTATGTTACAACTCACCTCCAGGAAAATCCTTAGAGTTTAGGATAAGGCTCCTGGGGGTGTACTCTACACTATATATATTACTACAGTCTGTCCATCCCTGATCCTACAGTCCTACCAGTCAGGGTCAGGAGTTGCCAAGTCAAGCTAGAGGCAATTAAATATTACATAGTAATATTTAATTAGGCACAGGGTCACTCCAGGAAGTTGGTCTAGTGCTCCAGGGGTGGCATTGGTAGGGTCCCCTTACAAGTAGTAGGAAATTGATTACATCAAATGATGTACCTTAGTCAGTGTACCCTCACAGTTCTTTGATATATATGTTCAACAATACATAGTTCTCATTCATGTAGATTGCACTATACTTGTCCAAGCTACGTATCATGTAGATTTTGCTCTGGAGGCAATGGAGAACACTGCCAAAGGGGGCTCTGAAGCAACTGGATATCATTGGGGTCAGCAGGGGGTGAAGGATAGCTATAAGTCAAAGTGGGATCAAGAAGGTACTGTACAACTGGAGTAGCGACTGGTGTATCCAAAGGAGGTGATGTCATCTGTGCAGCGTACGGTGCAGAATAATTGTCACATTGGGTGGACGAGCCTGCTATCACCGACGAAGTCATCTTTGGTGAGAACACGGCATGTTTCTTCTTCTGCGCACAAATGTCAGGTGATTGTGGGGCAAAACCAGCAAGACTTGTACGAAATTTAGGAGAAGGAGGTACTGGTGAACTCGGAGCCGTAGCGAAGGACATGTTTGGAGACAAGAATGGTGAAAACACCGGTAGTGACGGTGGTGACAAATGGGCAATATATGAAAGGTCAGGTGGCGGTGATGGGGCGCCAGTCGGGGAAGAAAGGCAGCCACCAAGGGACGTAGATGAAGAAACGAGTTGAGAATGGCCTGATGGTAAAGGTGTCGATATTTCAAGAGGTGGAGAACCGGGATAATGACGTATGGATGTACACGATGACTGATAAATGGAGAAATCTGGCAATGAAGGCGTCCCGACATGAGCTGGATCTCGCAGTATCGATTGAGGAGATGGAAGGAAATCCCAGTGTTCTGGCCTTGGTGTGGGCATGAAATGTGGAGTCAAGATGGGATGGTTCTGAAATTCGTCTGTAGATGACTGAAGAATGGATTCAATAGAGGGAAGAGGTGCAAAGTCGGGAGAGGGCGGGCTGACAGGCCAATCACGTCGGGGCCATGTACCAGGTATCAACGCAATCGGTAATAGCCAAGTCGCAGTGAGGGTAATTCCATACCCTTGGTCATAAGCTTTGATCATATTCCAACTCCAGGAGATGAACGTCCCAATTGACCCAAGGAATGGTGCTATCTGCTGAACAAGAAGGAGAGTCGGACGGAGAGCAATCGGAAGGGTATTAATAGGAAGATTATTGAAGAACCATGTAAGTGCGGTTGTGATTATTGCTGCACGCCGAACTGCTTCTAGTTGCCTGTCATCTAAGATATCGAGAACTGGAGGAGGAAGAAACCTGAAAAAAACTTGAATGTTTAAGTATGCAATCAAGGTATCAAACGCACATGCGATAGCCCCACCACATACACTGGATAGAAAGTTTATCTTTGGAAGGAACCCAAGCTCTCTGAGCTCGTAAATGCCGCTCACGCGTTCGAGGAGTCATGGAAGACTCGGCCGGTGGAGGGGGTGTGGGCTGTGAAGGTTTCGTAAACCGTGATGTAAGGCTATTCGTCCATGACAAGGTAGGTATAGATGGAGGTACTGGTGTAGTTTCTAGTTCGCGTGCATGGACTTGGTCCTGTCCTTCTTCTTGCTCACTGATCACTTCGGACTGTGCCAATTCGACGACAGAACCTTGCACAGGAAGAAGAGGAGAGTACACCATCACACTGGATGACTCATCGAATGGTTCTGAAACAGCATCGTCACGAGGGAGTTCTGCACTTGGTCGAGAATCCATTTCCTCGAGTGCTCTCCAAACACTAGTCCGGCGACCATCGAGTGAACCGTTCATCAATACAGGACTGCTAAGGGCTTGAAAAAGCTGTTGATCATCATTGAAAGAGGCAGAAGACAGCGGCTGATTATCATTTTCTTCTCCATTATACTTATAAATGAGGGTCCGTATTCGACGAGCAAGCGAGAATGGTTCTACTTGAGGAGCATCTGCTACAGCGACATCCTGAGAAGTGCTGGTAGGCGATGTAGATTTTTTCAATACGGATCTGAGCCAGGTGGGGATACCGTCAGGCATGGACGATATAGACCACTAGCACAACCATAATCTCTACTGTCACGTGGCTACCTTTTTTTTTTAAACACGTGGATACCTCTCTTTGGTATACAGTATTTGTGCCTCAAGTGACCTCCATCATTCTCGGGTCACATTACTACAGACGATAATGACTTTTTTTTGATTATCACCTCACCACTACCATCGTATGGCAGATCAAGCTCCTCGCCGCGCAAAATTCAGCCAAGCTTATAAAAGGATTGCCGATGAGCTCGTCAATGAACTAAGCCGACAAGGTATCCCCGAAGATGCGATAAATTGGTACAGAAAGGTACAATAGATTTCCTGGTATAGTAATAATGCCGACATATCTGCTAGAGTCTGGATTATAACGTCCCAGGTGGTAAATTGAACCGAGGCTTATCTGTCGTCGACACAGTCGAAATCTTAAAGCGTCGACCACTCACAGACGATGAATACATCAAAGCTGCAGTACTTGGGTGGTGCGTTGAACTGGTCTGTATTCCAGTTTTTGGCTTCACTTCAGTCATTGACAATATCATAGCTTCAAGCCTACTTCCTCGTTTCCGACGATATCATGGATTCGTCGATCACTCGTCGTGATCAACCGTGCTGGTATCGCATCCAAGAAGTCGGGATGATTGCCATCAACGATGCGTTTCTGATCAACTCCTCCATCTATTCGTTGATAAAGTTGTACTTCAAGCAAGACCCTTGCTATGTCGATCTTCTCGAACTTTTCCTCGAGACGACCAGGAAAACTGAGATCGGACAACTCATCGATCTTATTACTGCCCCTGAACAAGTTGACCTGAGTAAATTTAGTCTTGAAAAGTGAGTAAAAAGTTGCGTATATACCTGTATAATCAAATTTACGATGCTCCTAAGGCATTCCTTGATTGTCATTTGGAAAACGGCCTTCTATTCTTTCTATCTCCCCGTTGCGTCCGCAATGTACATGTGTGGTATTCCCCACACACCCATCCCATCACTCGACTCCTCTGAGGCAGCAAAAGATCCCTACGATATCGCGAAATCCATTCTAATTCCTCTCGGGGAATATTTTCAAGTCCAAGACGATTTTCTCGATTTCTCCGGGACACCAGAACAAATTGGTAAAATTGGAACTGATATCATCGACAACAAGTGTTCGTGGTGCATCAATGTTGCCCTTTCATGCGCGTCACCTGATCAGCGTAAGATTCTGGAAGAAAACTATGGAAAAAAGCCAAGTGGTGGACCAAGTGAATTGGCAGTGAAGAAAGTATTTGATGAGGTTGGCGTGAGAGAGAAGTATCAGGAGTATGAGAAGTTGAGGGTGGAGGATCTTAGACAACAAATTGCCAAGGTTCCAGAGGTCGAAGAGCCGAACACCTTGAAGAAACAAGTGTTCGAAGATTATCTAGACAAAATTTACATGAGGAGCAAGTAGGATGCGTGTCTCCTCCAGGTTAGCTATCATCATTGTCTGTCTTAGTTTCGTTGGAATTAGCGTGGAGGACATCGTTGACATTTCCCTGTTTGATTTAAAAGAGGGAGTCATATTTCGTGTCCGGCATCTCGGCACAGAGTGACTCGAAGAATGTAGACCATGCCTCGGATCGGACGTCGGCACCACAGTCGAGTCAATTGGACTTTCTTGGACAGGGGTTTCGGATACAATTAGGCAGGGTTGAATTCCGCATCAGCGCGGTCCCGCCCGCCAATGGGACGCGCGCTCACCTGACCTAAGCCATCGCGCCCATTTAAACCGCCCACGTTCTGACCAGTCCCAGTTCCAAATTCATGGATGAACTTTCAGAAATTGACGGTATCAAACCCAATGTTTTTCTTGTAGACGGTGAGGAGCATGAAGTTGGTTCGGCAACCAGGTATGCATCCTCTTTGATCATCTTACGGAACATTCAGGTGGTCTCTAGCAAATCCAAATACAAGGTCAAGCGTACGTTGGATCACTACCATTGGTAAGTATAACACATTTATGAAAATAATATAACTTATTGATCATAACCAGCACCTGCCCCGTATGTATAGCTATCTCTCGTGACGGACAACTCTGACACTCTCAGTCACCCCTGTAGGCTTGGAGAAACCAGGTAAAATTTCGGCCCTACTCGTATCTCCATATCATGATTCAGACTTCCTCAGGCTGGTATCTCTGTAAATGCTCGTACATGCAAACATCTCAAAGCATTCTTGGGAGACGCCTATGAAAATGCTCGTGTCGCACTTAAGAAATCAGATGGTCCGCCTACGAAAGGCAGCAAACCTGCCAAGGCATCGAAAGCTGTGAACAAGCGCAAGAGAGCAGCTGACCATGAGGAAGACGACGCTGACGATGAGAAGGGACTTACTTCTCCCAAGAAGACTGGGATTGCAACCAAGCGCGCTAAAGTCGAACAACTTTCCAAGGAGAACACTGAGACGAAGCCTTTCTCTGAAGATAGTGTAAAATCTCAGGAGTTAGCTGAGATTAACGGTGTGAAACCGCTGGTTGTTCTCCAAGACGGAGAAGAAACTGAAGTTGGCTCGGCGACAAGGTAGGTATTTGTACAAATTTCTCGCTCAATCTGATACATTGTCCGCAGTAAAAGCAAGTACAAGATCAAGCGGACATTTGATCACTATGAATGGTTTGTCCCTGCTTCCTGCCCGGACACCTAAGCTCACTACCATGGACTAGCTCTTGCCCAGCATGGAGAAACCAAGTTTGCCTCTCTGCCTTTTCATCATAACGCATATCACTGATAGCTATGGCTGATAGGCCCGTGTTCCCACCAACGCTCGTACTTGTAAACACCTCAAATCTCTCCTCGGCGAAGCATACGAGGAACAGCGTTTGATGTACAAACAATCCAGTGCTGGCACTAATGAACACGCTCCACCCAGCACAATCACAAACGCAACGGAAGTCAATACTTTGTCCGAGACTAGAGTTACAGAGGACCGTGAAGCTCAGCATACCAAATCCGAAAATATGGATAAGGGCCTGATCGAAGGATCTTCAGATCACGCCCGAGGCGGACAAAAAGATCAAGTAAAAATCATCACCAAGGAACAAGAAGAAGTCGAGACCGTTCAAACTACCTCTAAACCATCCTTCGAGGGAATGGAAGTAGAAGATGAGCTTGCAGATATTGATGGTACGAAACCGAACGTGTACATGAAAGATGGAGAGGAGCGTGAAATCGCATCCATGACCAGGTTAACATCTCCATTTTCTTACCTTGCAAATTTTATTTATATTTGTTCAGTCACACGAAATACAAGGTTCGACGTAGCTGGGATCACTATCATTGGTGAGCTCTGAACACTACAATATTTCAAAGTCCCTCCTGCGACTGTAGGCTCATGCGCCTTTCTGATCTACAACCAGCTCTTGTCCGGTATGATCTCATCACACCTAAACAAATAACGTTGAAGCTCATTCCATTACTCCTATCTTCGTTACAATCTTTCAAAACATTGTCTTTCGTAAACTCTATTCCTATCTAAGGCCTGGAAACATCAAGTACGAGCCTTTCTTTCTTCTCCACTCTCCACAAAGTGTCACTTACATTTTGCTTCTGCTTGAATCTGTAGGGCGGTGTACCAATCAACGCACGTACATGCAAACATCTCAAAAGTCTACTCGGCGAGGCATATGAGTCCGCTCGATTACTCAAAAAAAACCCAAACGGGCCTCAGCCTGAGTCTGCTGCCAATAGATCTGCTGTCAAAAAATCTGAAGGTAAACCCAAATTACCTGAATTATTATTGGCAAACAAGTGGGACTTGGATCTTGGTCCGGATCCTTCGGGATGGTGGATCTCAGAGAAGCTAGATGGTGTTAGGTAGGTGTTGCATTTCTTTTCTTATCATCCTCCTTTCTGCTCTGACGAGGTTTCTTCTTTCTTTTCTGGTGTCCTGCATCACAAACCGCCGATGTTGTCGCATCTTGGTAATCTTGCTACATGTAGAACTTATTACGATGGGACAAAAATGATAAGTCGTTTAGGCAACCCGTTCTTCCCGCCTGAGTGGTTCCTAGAAAGTAAGTATTCAATGCACTTGTTGCCTCGTTATCAGAGCATTGACAGATCCATTCTTCACCTGTACCAGAACTCCCAAAAGACGTTACACTTGATGGAGAGCTCTTTGCTGGACGCGGGGAATTTCAGTCCACAGTATCTATAGTGAGAACGGCTAATTCGCCTCATTGGAAGAATATCACGTTCCAGGTGAATATATTCTGTTTATTCTGTCGCTTTCCAGCGGACCGGTGGATCCGATAAATTTTTCATCGCCCTTTTTTCTGTCTCTTCCCGTTGCTCATCTTCGTCCAGGTCTTCGACATTCCTTCGCGCGGGACAGATCCCTTTGAATCACGCCTTGAATACATTCAATCGCTCTTTGGCCCTGGAGGGTCACATTGTTCTGATCACGTTGCGGTCGTTAAGCAGGAGAAAGTTAAGGACAAACAGCATGTGTTTGACAAATTGAAGGAGATTGAAAGTTTAGGTGGTGAAGGTATTATGTTACGTGAGCCGAAATCGTGAGTTTTTTTGCATCAACCCGGAATTTTTTTCTGAGTTTTTTTCAAGGAAGTATGAAGGACATCGGTCGCCTACGTTGCTGAAAGTCAAGGTGTGTTCGCCATTCCAAATTACGTGGATGAGTGCTTATGTCAACAGACGTTCTATGATGCTGAAGCTATTGTGACTGGCTATGTTGATGGAAAGAGGAAAAATAAAGGCGTCACAGGTGCTCTCCAGTGTAAAATGGAGTCTGGAAAAGTAATGTTTTCTCATCTCCGAACCCGACAGATTGCTAATCTTCTGTTTAATAGACATTTAGCGTTGGATCAGGATTGAATGACAAGCAACGAAAGAATCCTCCAGCCATCGGGTCTATCATCACCTATCGATTCCAGGAGTTGACTAAAGATGGCGTTCCGAGGTACGCTTTTCGTTGCTTCTTTATTATTGACTCGAAAAATTTGCTCGATTGTAGATTTCCAACGTTTGTGGGGATTGCTGCTGATAAAAATCAACCAAAGGACGCCGAAGTGCCTGAGCATAAACTCCAAAATGGAATCCCCAAAGATGATGATGATACATGATTGCGGTGGTTTATGTCTGTAGATCATCCGTTTTTTCCTGACACTTTCTATCTTATGAGTTGAATAATGATATCAGACTGCTGGGCAGCTGATTGATCCTGAATGGATATTCCTTGTCGATTATAGATAGGTCAACTGTGAAGTTGATATGGGTATCTGCAAATAATATACTAGAAAGGAATCCAGACTTCTCCCAGATCTCACACTCAATAAAAAGAGGAACCTGACGCAGAAATGCTGCGAGAAACTAATATTACTTCATTGCAGAAAGACAGATACAGGGTTGTTGTGAGTCGAGTCAAGCCTGACCTATGTGAAAGGATGTGTGTGTATACTCATCTTCGGATAAAGACTGACATAAACTTTTTGTTGATTTAGGCTCTGCCTATGGATCAAATACACTCTGAATGTCCATGATGTACAGTGCTGCGCCATTTGAGCATACTGCGATGCCCGCCAATCATCAGATAAAGATCAGCTAAAATGTGTGATAAATAGGTGCAAATCAATCAGTGATTGAAGTCCAAGTAATACAAGAGGACATAGATCTGCCGACATCAAGGAATCCCCTCCTTATATACCATGCCTTATTCCGACGATACGTTAGATCAAAGATGTTGAACATCTACAAATGCTGGTCCAGCTACTTTTTGAAATGGCTTTGTGTGGAGAAAAATCAGTTCCTTTGAACTAAAAGATATCTTTCCAGTCGATTCCATGTTTGGAAGAACCATTAGTGAGTTCCAAGTCGGCACGGAGTTCTTGTATTTTTAAAAGCGAAAAAGATGCTCGTAGATTGGTATCAATATCAATACATTTCAGGAGTGATTAGGGGGCTGGTATGGGATAGAGTCATTCCAGGAAGATAAGACTGGATTGATGAATTCGAATTGAGGAGAGAAAGACTAGTAATGATGAAATCGCATCGTTCTTCTTGAGAGCCAGACAGGACATACCACAGAGGGATTAGATTTTTTGACATGAAAAGTCCCAGTCGAGTTGAGTGAACTTCCTCCGTCACAGCTCATAGAATCAATTGCCCTTGCTTTAGTTCGGCCACGTTCAGTTTCGGTGACACCTACCAATCGCAGATTAAGGATGGCAGCAGGCCTGTCGGCCTCATAGGCAATTGATGTAGAGCCTAGTCCAATAGAAGGTGACCGTGACCGCGAGGTTTCGTAATAGACCGGGTATCTCAACTCGTATGCTCGTTTCTGGGTCAAATTGTGTTGACGTACGAGCGAGCGGTAACTTTCCTCGTCAGATGCGTCATAGTCAGTCGATTGTGATCGTGACCGACTTTCAATTATGTCGTGAATCACACGATTGTGAAGGTTGAATGGAAGTTGAGCGCAGACGTCCACCATTTTTCTGGATTCAAGGAAAGTAAGTCATGAAAGTCCATCTTGACAAGGAATTGTCCTTGCCCTTCCTTGTTTCGAACGATTTTGCCCATGCGATGTCGGTAATCCAGTTCCTGCGCATGGATTATCTGGGGCCTGTGGAATATAAGCAGTGATTTGTGTGTTATCATCAAAAACCCACGGCATTGTTGGTATCTGGAATTGGAGGAGCCGTTCTCTTTCATCAATGACATAGGATTCACTGGAACAGCAGCAACAAAGTATTCTGAAATAAGAGGCAAGCATCAGAAAGAATATTTGTCACTATTGACCCCGCTTGCCACCCGTGGGATAGCTAAATTAGTTCAAGCTATTACAATGAACCAACATATGCTATCACTGACCTACTGCTTCAATGATCTATTGTCAAGCCTGCTGCTGAGCTTCTTTTGCACTCTACTAGTCTTGCGCCGCCTTCTCTTCTTACGGCCATATATCACCTATTCCGTTGCACACCCTATCGTTACTCCAAATAGCCCACTCTAAACTTTATTTATTAGCGCCGTGACAGACTCTTCCGATACAATTCGGGACGTATATCGTCAATTACTTACATAAGTGCTGAATTGCTTTAACCTCGCCTTTGCTCATGTGCCCAATGCAGCGGTCATTAACTTTCCTGCTGGGGCCGTTATCTGGAATGGTGGAGTTTCAGCCACACGTGTGGATACTTCCTTGCAGTGACCTAAGGATGTGTCATCTCGTGTTTCGTTGATTTTCCTATTTGTCAGGGGACAAGTGATGGTCAGGCTAACGACAGGGTCCAAACCGCTGGTGTTGTGAAACTTTGCCAACGTACATCAGAGCAACTCTTAGGTCATTGTCTCAGGCTCAAACCCGGATGCAACCAACGAAAGACTTGGCTATTTTGACAGTCAGACTATCACTAGTCAGGGGTACTTCTTGTGAGCGACTAAAGAAGTGTCATCACCTCACCGTACAATATCCCATGATCGCATGCGGAACATATAACTCACGAAATCGTCCGTTCGAGCCACATGATGCGATCTCCATGAGGTGTAATTCTATAACGTGTCTCCTTCGAGACCTCTCGGACAAAATTAGAATCAATTTCAGGTCATGCAAATCACCAGACTCAGAAGTGGATCCTAGCGCCGCCACCAACTCCTGATAACCCTTACTCAGCTCCAACTTTAATCTTGGACATCCTGAGACTTGACATTCCTGATGCTGTGCAAATGCTGCTTCCGTACCTTCTTGGCCTAGACTGACTCATTGAGGAACGCTGGGATGTTCTTCGTCGGCAGCGGAATGAAGGTCACATAACTTTGCCCAGGAAATGCTCCTATCATGTTCTGCTGTTGCAAGATGCAAAAAATCTCAAATGACATGCAATATCAGTGCTTGCCTATGCTAGAAATAACTGAAGAGATGGATCATGCAATCAAGGAATAGTTGTTAAATTGCAAACTCTCTTACTACAACATAATGGGATACTGAGATATAATCTCAAAATCAAAGACCAGAGGAGCATGACTTAAATTACAATTATGGTGTCAATGTTCATATTTCATGATTGTGTAACGGCCGGAGACATAGAGGCAGAGATCGAGGCGTGCTTGGTGCGGGGTTTGATCTTCTTTCGTTTCAATGACATTGGCCTATCTTTTCCACGAAGTCTCGCGTAGACGCCACATGCATTGCATACCTGAGCCCCACTTTTACTCCGACGCCAAACCGAAGTTGTGTGTGTATGACAATGACTACACTCGGGACCGTTATAGTTTTGGTCCTCTTCTTCACTCTCATCGTCGTCTTGATCGGCATCAATGAGTTCCTTTGGGCGATGTCGGTGCCTTTGTTGTAGATAGAGACCGCAAGCATTGCAAAGCGGCTTCAAAGTAGTGGGTTCTCTGCGCCACAGGGGTGTGGAAGTTGCATTGCAATGGGAGCATTTTTTCCCTTCTGCGGAACCATTCACACTTGCTCTCCTGGAATGAGATGGAGCAATCTGAGGAGATGTGTCTCGGGGCACCATGGCTGGGGATAAAGAAGGTGACGAGATATATGACATATCATAAACTCGAGTCGGCTGAACCAATGGCGGTCCAGCGGCGACAGAGTATACAGGAGAATTTGTGGAGCTAGTGAGCAAGAGATTGTCCATGATTGGAGGGGGCGATGACAATGGGCTGACGCGTAAGTCATCACTGTTCCATTGAGTGCTGTTACTTCGTATAGAGTCGACTGAGTTTGTGTCCGACTCAGACCACGAATGACAGAACTGTTGTGCGTCCCTGTACAACTCACTAGAGGATCTCGCCAGGGGAGTAGGAATGTACAGCGAAGAGTGATTGATGGAAGATGGCGACCACTCGTAGGTACTTCTTTCCGCACGAATGCAATAATCCTGAGTCCGGCTACTGTTTTCCTCTGAATTCGAGAACATCTTGTGTTGATTAGTATGCCTAGGCATGTCGTTGCAAAAGCTATAGGCAGGGCTCGTTGCCACAAAGCGTTGTTGGCCACCGTTGCCTGTGAAGTAGTATTGAAAAACACCCAACACTCTGAGGTGATCCAAGCACACATACCTGACCAATTGTTTGTGTAGAGCAGTGAATGATCGAGCTGAGGAGACATCGAGGAAGAGTACGAGACAGGGTTCTGGGTATGCATGCCTTGTTGTTTGTTGTTGAAATTGCTGGACATGAAGGATTGTGAGGGGTAAGCTGTGGCCAACATTGTGATGGAAAGGATGAGCTTTTGTGCAACAAACGTTGAGAGACACCTTATATACTTAACGGAAGATCTGAAGATTTGCTAAACAGCAAAATGGATCTATCAGAAGTTTGACGTCGGATACAAGGACGCTTGGTTGATTCCACAAGTAAGAGAGTCGGGTAGTGGAACTTTACACTGCGCGGCCCAAGACAGAAACGGGATGGCTTGGGAGTCACACCCCAGCGGCCTTATTATCTGTCATGAAATCTTGGTCCGGAGGTGGCCACATCCTCTCCCAAGATTGATGGGGTTCGATTTAACCCATTTTCAGCAGATGACGTAAATAGCTTCGAACCGACTCGCTCGGATATTCTCTTTCACAACTATGTAGGAACAATCCTTGATGACAAAGCATACTATCCTGGCGGTCAATCATAGAGAAAATACTCCGTGTCTTTGACCATCAGACTAGATCACCATTTCTAGTGGGATTTATCTGGGTCTATTCATGGAGGTATGTCAACAGAATAGTCTACCTGAAAAATGTGCATCCTAACAACAGACATCATTCATTGGAATCGTGGAGATGAACTGACGCCTCGTGTCTGTCCCAGCTTGCCTGGACAGCATTGCAAAACCAAACAGGTATTTTGATTCAAGAATCCGTCTCATTGATGTCTTACGCGAATTAGACACATCTGTCAATGCCGCGTTGTTCTACAGTAATTTATCCGACCTTTGCAAATGTGTCACAAATAGATTGCTTCCATCACGAGATCAATCAGTGCTGCTAGCTCAAATCCTTGCCGTGACGGTGTGAATCTGACTGTTTTGGAACAACAGCCTCGCTACTGAATTGAGAATATGATACCGCCGCGTTGTTCCAGTACAGGCGGGGGAAGTCATTCATTACTGGGAAAAGTCAACTTTACAGCATACTGAGGTGGCAACATAAAATCCTGAGTCACATCGGATCCGCAATACCAATGGGGAAGGCTTTTCAAACTCCTTCCTCCAGAATGGACATGGACCTTAACGACATTTTCCAGAAGTCTCACGGGCTTTTTTGTCCGAGCTCAGGCACTTTGTCTTAACGGCCTTAACATTCGATATATCTACAGGAAATATGCTCCATCTCGCGCTCTCAATTCGGCGTCCCAGCATATCCCTTTTTCAGGGCCGAATCACACACCAGATTCCAGCAACGTCAAGTTGACTTACGTCTTTACCCTTATTCTAAACGCCTGGACAATCGGCAGTGCAAGTACGAGTTTCACGCTACTTCCAATTTATGAAAAGATGAACGTCATCAGATACGCCACCGCACAGCCTGCGAATCAAGTTTCCTTCAATACGATCTACATGGAATATCTTAATGTGTGGCATGTCTTATGAACCGGTTTGTTCATCTTCGCTCTCGAGAAAAATTGACAGTTAAATCATAGAGGACATCAAGACAAATACATGCTCAAGATCCGTCTCCTCCCACGTAGCTGGACCACTCGCTCATTGATCCAGAAGCGTTGGTTGCATACGATGTGGCAAGTGCCGGTCTCGAACCGAACCAACCGCATGTCCCCACTTGCTTGCCTGGTGTGATCCACTTGTGATTAATTGGATAGGGCCGATGCGCAGCAAATTATTGCTGCCGTAACAAAATCAGCTGACGTATTCACCCTTCGCAGTACTGAATTCTCGGTAAATTTGAGTTTGATTGTTTATGAAGTTCTCTCATATTCTCAACAGAAGGCAATACGTTAACAATACTTATTCCAACTCCGATTCACTTCGAGTATATGAGCAAGATTCCCTTCTTTGTCTATGGGTGCAATATCACGAGCTCGTGACTACAAGTTTGGCATCTGTAAATGCGATCATCATAATTTGTCCTAGAACACTCCTTATCGCGCCAATGAGGTATTCTTTAACTTTCGAGGTACATATTTCGAAACGACTTCAAAACTAACACATTACAGAGCATTCATTTCTGGTGAAGATATCTCATACTATAACTCAAGGGACGTCCGTGCCATTCCCGGATAGTAAGTTCACTTGTACATTAGTCAGATGCCGGCCCACCTCTGAAATCATATCTAATCCTGAAGTTGATGGGATGTATGCCGCCTGCTTACCTCTTCTACCTGAACTACAACCCATACATTCTTATCTGAGCGCTCATTTTTTAGGATTTCCACTGTAAACATATAACTCCCCCATCAACCACAGATTCTGTGGGATTTGATAGAGACTTATCCAATACTCCTATCAGCTCGGCCGATACATACTGAAACTGTTCTTATACGTATTGACACAGGAATAGCTGCATGGGAGTATCATCTAACATGAGTGTTGGGAATAGTATATGGAAAACCATGAATAAGTGTCCCTTTCACGTTTGTTTAGGAAGTATAAAACAACAAGAAATAGTGGAGAAGGTAGGGCCCCATGTTGCCGCATGAAAATTGTCGGTAGAAATGTTTCCGGAGAGGGAATGCAGATCAGCCATGTGTTGTAACCATCAGTAACTTTGACATAGGAGATCGATTACTTAAGTTGACGTCATGCTCGTATGTACCATTGCTGGCCACGTGCCATGATGTGTCACACCTGTGTTATATCATCATTGACCCTCTGGTTGAATTTCGAAAAAGTGCATTCCCGGCATGTCTTTCCTGAAGCGAATATTCTCCCAGGGAAGCTTATGGTTCAGCTCATATGTTACTTTCTGACCTATCGGTATTTCAACAGAAAGAGGAAGATTTCGAGACTGTTCTCGCAGCGCTGGCAAAGGACATAAAAAAACGCCAGATAAGGCTTTTGGAAATACGGCTACGAGAGAAACGCTCGACTCTGTTGGCTACTATCTACACTCTTCTTGCCTGGGTCATCTATGTCACTCTCTGGTATCTGGACATCTTACCATCATTCTTTTGGCCTACTGCGGGCAGACATCCCATCGTAAGAAGAGTAATGCGAGGGCTCCCTGCATTTGTCGGACCAATCATGTGAGTTCTTATTGTCATATTCCTTGATTGAACCTAATCGTTGTCTAGCATTCTGTTTATTCGACGTATTGTGCAGGTATGGTACACCCGAAAGGCCGATGCAGAAGGTAAGATCACATGCTCTTTTTCCCTCATATCTTACACATTATACAGAAAAGTCCCTTCAAAACTTGATGAAAAAACGCCGCGCAAAAGTCGAAGATATCAAAAAGAGAACAAACTTTGACTCGATGGTGAAATTGTTCCAGGAATACGACGAGCTTCCTCCTGGAGCAAAACCCTTGAAAGAACGAACCATGTCAAAGCAAAATCCCGTCACTCCTCGACGGCAAGGGACAGCTCTCGGAAGATCTCCCATGCCACCTACACTTCGAGCTCAGCTCACTCGTATGCTTTCATAATGTCTTTGTTTACAGTATCTGATTCAACGCTTCAGCGGCGCCCAACCCTTTTCCCATGGGCCCTCCCCGGAAACGATGGTACGACAAAGTTGCTGACGCGCTCCTAGGAGACGAGGAACATGATATTAGTTCACCCAGTTCGCGGTATGCATTAATTTGCGAGCGGTGTTTTACCCATAATGGATTAGTCAAGGAATCCATGTGGGAGGATGCCCGTGAGTGTTTGTCTTGTTGTGTCCATACTCTTTTGATCCTTCACGTAGAATTCGTCTGTCGTAATCCCTCTTGTAATCACTTCAATCGATCTATTCGTTCCAAACGTGAAAGCTCGAGCCCCAATTCTTCTCCATGTTCTAGTGTTTCCCCTTCGCCGGTCACGTTGCCACAATCCCGACGTCTATCCCAAAGTCCATCTCATCGTTCTCACCGAACAATACACGTCAGGCATAATCCTGCTGCACCTGATCAACCATCCGCTCACAGTTCAGACCCTGATGCACCCACTGTCGATTTCGTAGATACCAGTGCGATGGAGGTTGATTAGTGATCTTATTCAAGTTCATATCGTCTCAATTGTCTCATCACAACCAAAGCAATCTTACTACTGTTTATGTTGAGTCTGATTAGATCACTTTCTATGTTTCGTGAAAACAAATTTCGTGATATATTGTCCATGATATCTTGTCAAGCTGCAGACCGTATCGCGAATTATTGCAGGTCAATTCCAGTCAAATCGGGCGGAGTGTGTGTGGAGGGAGTGAGGGGATAATGTAATACTGGACGACCCTATTCAGCATGGCGAGCTTCTGTATACAGTTTCCCGCTTCAATCCCTTACATCTGCATACGTGGTGCTCATTTTATCCCCTGCTGTGGCCAGTGACTGCCAGATCTCGTGCCTTGAGACTTGTCCCGTAAATCGAACAATGGCTATACTTCGTCCATGTGAAGAGC
>Ga0153944_1000442_pt1 | contig 17759 bp, 20 predicted proteins | sample TSNJ028MetaG_FD_104703 | JGI IMG/M metagenome (GOLD analysis project Ga0153944, IMG submission 104703) | Attine ant fungus gardens microbial communities from New Jersey, USA - TSNJ028 MetaG | ecosystem: Host-associated > Fungi > Mycelium > Unclassified | place: USA: New Jersey, Wharton State... | reverse complement strand
TTGAGATGAAACCTGCCTCATATTTAGCACCGCATCATTGTCTTGTATCATTATTCTGCAGGTTCAATCACATGTTCGACAGATGACACAGTTAGCAATGTTTTTTATGATCCGGTGCCCGAAATGGAATCGGTGTTGTTAATCATGCACTACAATTTAAACAGGCTGCAAACAACCACCTCCATCCTAAGAAATGTCTAATGCAAGACGGAGAAAAACCAAGGGGAGTACCTCTGAAAGCCAAATTACTATGTCGGGTCAAGGAGTTTGTATCAATAGCTCCTTTTTTGAACTCATGGCTGTGCCCACTCCGTTCTGTCAGCTCAAATGACTTTGTTCGAAGCATTGCATACAGGCCCTCAGTCAGCGTGCTTTATGGGCATAATGCATCTCTTCTATATCTGGAACGGCTGTCGCAGCTTCAGTGACTTAGCAGTGCAAGATTCATTGACACTTGAGGCCCATACGCCATCTTTCTTGTAGCAGATTTACCAGGCAAAGGAAAGGGTTTGCTAGCCTCACGCGATATCCAATTATTTTGTGCATGACTTGTAGATGTTAGGAACACCAAATGCATTCATAGCAAGATGAGCGATTGTTATGCGAGAAACCACTGTTTGTTGTCCTCCGCCAGAGTAAATTTGTCCAATTTGACTCCAAAATTGATGTTTGCAGTTTGATCATCTCCGAGTGTATCGATTGCTGGATTACTGGCCAAACTCAGTAAACGAACAGGAGGCTTTCTTTAACTTGTTTTATGTCAATTTTCCTCAGCACCTGGATCCAGATGAACATCCGGGTTGGCAAATGCTGTCGCCGCAGGCGACGGTGTCGGTATCGGTATATTTCCTACGATAGCAAGAATCAATCGTGGATGCTCGAGCGCCTTTAATGCCGTTTATACGTGGCGGGAGAAGGAGGGAACCTTGTACGTGCACGCGCTAAAGGCTATTGGCAGAAGTTAGTGTTTTTATCTCTATATTGAGGTGAAGAAAAGAAGCCCATCACTATGCCTCAGGAACTGCTTACTAGTTATATGGACTCTAAATGATCGAGACATCATGGCCGGTCAGGAAGTTTGTGGCTCGGCTATCAGATTGGCGTCACCAACCTTGCAATTATGCAGAGCTTTCCTAAAGAACATCATGGCTTTGAATGCCAATGTAGCGTATACTCTCTTCCTTTGGAAGATTCTCGAGCGTCAGATAACAGATAAGAGGCTATTTCTGAAGCTTACCAACGACTAGCATCATGGGGACAAGGTCGGATCAGTGGAACCGATGCCATCGCTCACGCACGAAGAACAGCTAGGGGAAGAAGGCTACTGAAGTGAACGGGGAAGGCTTGCTGCAGAAGCTGCCTGAGTAGCAGCGGCCCACTTTGAATCAGTGTTGTCCGCAGATGTTTAACACATGAAACTGACAGAACTACTTGAGCACAGGGCCATAGGGGTGGTTGGGTGGGCGCAGATTGCTGCTATGGCAGAAATGCAACAGGTTGCTTTACAGCACTTAACAGCCCGAAAGCCACCGCCCGTAGGATACACGGCATAAGTAAATTGTATAACCTATAGCACTGTATAATGAAGATCCTGAGGAGATCCTGAGGCCATGTTCTGCCGAGCGTGAGAAATGATCGGACACCGGAGTCCAAAACACATTCCTGCCGTTGCACACACCGAGTTGTAACTCTTTCCAGTCGTCCATCACCTGGACCAGTGTTGGTCACGTTTCCTTAGAAACTCAAAAATTAAAAGCTCTCTTGTGGAGGCGCTTCCCTTTCGGTAATTCCCCATCTTCTCATCTCCCCGTCATGTCAGTAGCCAATCGTTCCACTTTTCAAACAGGCTCTTCTTGGTCGGTAATGTCTTCAACATCGACCTCAGACGTCATCGTCCTTGCTCTAGGCGTCACCCTTGCCGCCGCCTATCTTTTCCGCGACCAGCTTTTCTCCTCCAAGTCCAAGGCCGCCCCCACAATCTCACATCCCAATAAGACAAATGGCGGGACTAATCCTCGAGATTTTGTTTCTCAGATGAAGGAAGGGGTGGGTCTCTTGTGTCTCCTGTCCTGTCACCTCAGCCCTGACACATTATTTCCTAGAAAAAGCGCTTGGTGATTTTCTACGGTTCACAGACTGGTACCGCCGAAGAGTATGCTATCCGTCTTGCAAAGGAAGCCAAATCAAAGTTTGGTCTTGCCTCGCTCGTCTGCGATCCTGAGGAGTACGATTTTGAGAATCTTGATCAGCTCCCAGAAGACTGTGTAGCATTCTTCGTTATGGCCACCTACGGAGAGGGTGAGCCTACCGATAATGCAGTACAGTTAATGGAGAATCTCCGGGATGAATCCTTCGAATTCTCCAATGGTGCTCACAGACTTGATGGCCTCAAGTATGTCGTGTTCTCGCTTGGTAACAAAACGTATGAGCACTACAACTTCATTGGCCGAACCGCGGATGCTGTTCTCACCAAGATGGGTGCCAAACGCATCGGTGAGCGCGGTGAGGGTGATGATGACAAGAGCATGGAGGAAGACTACTTAGAATGGAAGGATGGCATGTGGGAGGCTTTCGCCGCCGAACTGGGCGTTGAAGAGGGCCAGGGCGCTGAAACCGCTGATTTCGCCGTTTCCGAACTTGAATCGCATAACCTGGAAAAAGTTTACCTTGGTATGTTGGTAACTGTTCAGTCAGCTCTATTTGACTAAGCGTTATTAGGTGAATATTCGGCTCGTGCTTTAACTAAAACAAAGGGTATTCATGATGCCAAGAATCCATTCCCGGCACCTATTAATGAGGCAAAGGAGTTATTCCAGTTGACGCATGACCGCAACTGTGTTCATGCTGAACTCAACATTGAGGGATCTGGCATCACCTATCAGCATGGCGATCATCTCGGTGTTTGGCCTACCAATCCGGAGATTGAAGTCGATCGACTTCTTTGTGCCCTCGGCCTATACACCAAACGTGAGACTGTCATCGGCATCGAGTCCCTAGATCCGGCTCTCGCTAAAGTGCCGTTCCCTGTCCCAACCACCTATGGCACTGTTCTCCGCCACTACATCGATATCAGCGCTGTTGCCGGTCGCCAGATCCTCGGTCCTCTGTCGAAGTACGCACCTACCCCCGACGCTGAGGCATTCCTCAAAAATCTTAACACCAACAAGGAAGTTTATTCCAGGGTCGTTGCTGACGGCTGTCTCAAGCTTGGTGAAGTCCTACAGCTTGCCGCTGGAAATAGCACCTCCGTCGTTCCTACTCCTGAGAACACTACATCCTGGGGTATCCCATTTGATCTCATTGTCTCCGCCATCCCCCGCCTTCAACCTCGGTACTACTCCATTTCTTCTAGTCCTAAGTCTCATCCCAATGCCGTCCATATCACTTGTGTCATCCTCAAATATCAGAATATTCCAAGTGACTATGTCAGGCAGAAATGGTGCTATGGTGTCAGTTCTAATTTTGTCCTCAATCTGAAGCACGTCGTCAATGGCGAGGCAATTCCTCTTCTTGATGAACATGATGTCCAGAGTGCGAGCCTGCCACGATATTGCATTGATGGTCCCCGTGGTGCATACAACGTTGAAAGTGTCTACAAGGTTCCCATCCACGTTAGGCGTTCTACATTTCGCCTGCCGACAAACCCAAAAAGTCCGGTCATCATGGTTGGTCCTGGAACCGTAAGTTGACTGATCTAATATTTTATCATTGCGTCGTTCATGACTTGATTTGAACAGGGCGTTGCTCCTTTCCGTGGATTTGTTCAAGAACGTGTAGCCCTTGCTCGCCGCTCTCTCGACAAGAATGGCCCAAATGCTCTGGAAGACTGGGGTTCCATCAAATTATTCTATGGCTGCCGTCGTGAAGATGAGGATTACCTATACAAGGATGAGTGGCCTAGGTACACCGAAGAATTACAGGGAAAATTCCAGATGTACTGCGCTTTTTCTCGTCAGAACTACAAACCCGACGGAAGCAAGATCTACGTTCAGGATCTTATTTTAGAGCAACGCGAGCATGTCGCCGACGCCATTCTCAACGGAAAAGGATATGTATACATATGCGGTGAGGCCAAGAACATGGCCAAGCAGGTTGAGGATGTTTTAGCAATAATTTTGGGTGAGGCGAAGGGAGGATCTGCCGCTGTCGAGGGTGTGGCAGAGGTCAAACTCCTCAAAGAGCGTTCGCGGCTCATGCTTGATGTTTGGAGTTGAATGTATTGGTTTGCTGTTTCGTTTCATGCTTCGAGTTCAACCCTGCTTTTCCTGTAGATATTGCTGGTTAATGGGGCACTTAGAATTGAGCACAGTTCGATATATCTGGGTCTGGCACTTACACTATTCCTTATATTACCTTCGGACTCTTCATTCAATATATGGGTTATTCATCTATTGGAAACTCGGATCAACCCGAAATGATGTTAAATCGTGGTTTTCTTCACTTGTGTCCATGTTGTCGGCGAGGTCGATCTTCGCTAGGCACTTTCTCTCCCGTTTGCATGTTACTACATGGTCGAAACATTTTTCTATGCATCAGCCTGGTCTAGCTGAGAAAAATACCCCTAGCCCGAAGAAACTAGAAAAAGAGCCTGTTGTAGCCAAGGACGCTATCCCGATGTCTGTTCCAGATTCAAAGCCTCAAGAACCTACGGTGTATGAATCTATACCCGCTGCTTCATTTTTGTCCTCCTCCCACCCTACGTCAAAATCTGATCCCGTCCTCGATAAATCTAGCTCTTGGAAGGAATTCTCCCAGTATGACTTGTACGTGGTCAAACAACGCATTCGAGACCGGATGAACCAAACGGCAGTTACTCTTCGACAACGTGCAGACGGCTTGACAGTAGAAATGAAAACGAAGTTCTTGAAGCTTGGAGCAGAGTTGAACAAGGTGTCTGGCTATGAAGAGATTGAGGCTTTGAAGAAGGAAGTGGTGGAGCAAGGTATGTTTCTAAATCCCAACCTCCTCCCACCCCCTCTTCCCTTTGGTATGTAGAAAGTACAATAAGATGATTAAAATTCAGTTTTGAAGAGGACAAAATTCGATTAACACGTGAAGCTGCTAAACAAGCTAAAGTCGCCTACGAACAAGCCGTTTTGCAACGCTCAAACTCACAAGGCGAGATCAACGAACTTATCCAACGCAAACACACATGGGTCGAGGCAGATCTTGCTAGGTTCACGGATATTGTTCGTCAAGACCATATGTACGAGCAAGAAGAAACACGCGCGAAAGCTGCCTTTGACGAAACGGAAGATGCTGTTGAACGTGAATTCAGTTCACTTTTGAAGTCTATTCTTGCTCGGTATCACGAGGAGCAGATATGGTCTGACAAAATCCGGAGTGCATCCACTTATGGATCGCTTGCAGCCCTCGGACTCAACTTGATTGTGTTCATATTAGCTATCATGGTTGTAGAACCATGGAAGCGGAGGCGTTTAGCGCAGACGTTCGAAGAAAAGATTGAAGAGATGAGCGTGGAGAGTAAAGAACGGACTGAGGAAAGTTTGAGGGGAATAGGAGAGAAATTTATTCAGCAGGAACATCTGTTGTCTCAAGTACTACAGGAGGTCGGCAGGGTCAATGGTCTTCGAGAGGATATTGTTGGTATGCAGAGGACAATCGAGGAAAACATTACACCCGTTCCTCAGGTACAAATTGTCGAGATTCCTACTCCTGACAAGTACATTTCGGTTCCAGGAATGCCCGTGTTGCTTCCTCAGCGGACATTTGAGTTGGCTGCTGTTGGTGTTGGAGCCTTTGTACTAGGCATTATTACCTCTGTTCTAGTTGAACTCTAATCTCCATTTCACTTATGACTGGTATCAATCATAGTTATTAATAGTACTTGCCGCTCCAGAGCAGCCGACTTAGAGATTGACACTTCGATAGATCCTACAATGCACCCTGTACTTAGGCCATTGAGGCTATTATTAGTCAATTACATGGTCCGACTGACCTGTCAAATAGAATCTCTCCATCATGACTCAACGTCGATGCATTTCTCCATTCCTCGGCATTCCATTTCTCCCAGCCCCACCCCTGTTTGATCTGAACATGCAGAATTTGTCAATAACCTACAGGTACAAGAAAAGGAAGCGAACTTCGGGTTTTTTGTTGGGCGTTAGAACGACCAGCCACCGAGCCTTGAAACTAAGGACACACAACAACGCGAAGAGCTCAGATTGTGTTTCTATCAGATGCAGCGCGAAGGAGCACACAACCATTTCGATAGTAGAATAGGGTTCTCCGTATGCGGAAAGTATCAGTGAAGTTGGCTCTTCGATGTTGATATGTTTCTTATTTTCAATGTGTTCTTCACTATGAGAGTTGTCGCCATACCCTTGAAGTTGGTTGTGAGGCTGGATCCGAATATTCGAGATGTCGGAAGTTATGGGAGGTAGGTTACCCTCGGCAATGTCGTTAAAGGAGAGTTTGGCACAGGGAAGTGAGGTCCTGTCAATGTACGCCGCCGATGTGAACTGAAATGTCACATTCCCATCCGATAGATTCGAATGAAGCGCATCCAAACGTGAACATGACGAAAAAACCCCACAGAGAGAAAAGATGCCCAAAGTGATCAAACGTAATTCACAAAGTAGAGATATTGTTGAGTTATGTTGCATATTTCCATTGACACGCTTACAGGGTCTGCAGCCACTACGAGAGGGGCAGGGAAATTTGGGCCTAGAAAGCTGGTACAGTACATCTGGATTTTCCGAGAGAGAGAAGTTGCTGTCGCGGGGATTGAATCAGATGGGATTGTTCTGGCGTGGGTACTCTTGTTGCCCTGCAGAGATTGTCTCGAGCTGGTACGGCAGGAAGTTAACCATTCATTAAATGCGAGTGTGACTTCGCCACTGTAGATGCTTGGTGAGGGGTTAAGGGTTAGTAGAAGGCACCATACCTTCCTGAGATCGTGTCAGTCGAGCAGTACAGAGAGAGATTAATGAACGTACCACAGGCCATGTCGAACAAAAGAACATCACTGGAACCTTGAGATGTGATTGTGGAAGACTCATTCGACCACCATCTATGAAACGCCGCTGTGAATTGCGTGATTCAATGAGTCAGGCTAGAATGCACCCACTTGTATAGCCAGGCAAAGATACATAATCGGATACCGGGGTAATGTGGGTTACGGTATGTGGATCCCACTTTCCTGTAATACTGGGGCGGGTTGATAGAGTTAGTAGATCAGCACAGATAGATAAATCTGGATAGATGCTTGCCTCTGCGACTCCGTACTCGCCATAGTTATCTCGCATGGACGTGGATATAATCCCCGTTACTGTTACTCGATCTCCTCGGGACATGATAATTGAGATTGACCGAGAGCGAGCACCTAGGAAAGAAGTCTGTTAGTTTATCTCGAAGAAGATCAACTACTGTACTTACCTCGAGTGAGAGTACGGTCTAAGACTGTCAGACATCACTGGCACTAGTTTGTAGACAAATAGGCCGGATTGATCCCACGCATCTGTATTTTCCAACCGCTCTGCTATCTAGACCCATTGATGACTTCCTTCGTAATACAGTCGCATATAGACAGGGTCTTAGCACCCTCATGGAACCAAGACGATACATGTGCGTTTTGTCGGATTATACAAGGCATAGCACCCTCCACGAAGCTGTATGAGGATGACGATGTTATTGCTATTCTCGGTGTGTGTTACAATACTTCATTGGACCGTCTCAAAGGCTCTCCGATTGATATTAGCACAGATATCCTTCCGCTGAGACCTGGACACACACTGGTGATACCCAAAATACATATTACCAGATTGTCGGAACTCCCACCAGAAATAGCTGCTGCCGCTGGACGAACTGTTTCGAGGGTTGCGAGAGCGTTGACCGAAGGTGGGATTTACCGAACCTGCTTGTGTATTAGTTGATGATGGTGTGAAGCCACTGGGAATACTGGCCTCAATGTCGTCTGCAATCAGGAGTACGCTCAGGCAGTCCCACATGTGAGTTCAAATCATGATGTGATATTCATTTCAAAGGGCTAACAATATTCAGGTACACTACCATATCATACCAGCACCCACCTTCGACACTCCAGCAATCGAAGAACCGGCTCAGAAATCACCTATCCAAACGATGGTCCCACCTTCGCGAAGGGAGATGCATCAGAAAGAATTCGAAGCCCGAGAAGAACTAGACGATGATGAGGCTCAGGCACTGGCACAGAATGTGCGGGCCCGACTATGAGTATGTTTTAGCTAATATCAGTAATTAATGTTCTGTAACATCGCGTGACCACGCGACCCGTCACATCTACTTGCTAATAGCATACCCATCTCGCCAGAAATTATGAAGACTGATGATCGGACGCAAGAAAATGAGGTCCAAGAGCAAAAATCACGAGAAGAGGAAGACGACGACAAATTCGGGTTGGACAGGGAGGCAGAGGCCGACAGGGAAGATGATGATTCGGAGGAGGAGGAAAATCCAGCGGGAGAGGACCAGACGGCAGTAGAATCTGGACCAAACAGAAAGAAAAGGAAGAAGGACATGAATGACAGGCGCCCTGGAGAGTTAATTCTACCTTTTTCAAGAGTACAAAGGGTCATCAAAGCAGACAAAGTCTGGTACTCTCCAGTGCTCGACTGACTTGGAAGCTCATAGGTTACATTAGGATATTCCCATGGTTGCTAGAGATGCCATTTTCTTGATTGGCCTTGCGGCAGAATCCTTTATAGCCGAGTTGGCGGTGGCTGCACACCGAGTTGCAATAAAAGAGAAACGGGTAACGGTACAGCACAAGGATATTGGTATGTGGCCAACTCAACATTTAGTTTCCCTGCTGATGAATCTCTAGCAACTGTGATACGAAAGGCAGATGAATTCATGTTTCTTGAAGGTCAGAATACTCACGTAATAACTTAGAGCAGGGCTCAAATATTCTAGATATCCTCCCATACACTACCTCTTTGTCTGTTCCGGAGAAGAAATCAAAACGCTCCAAGTCTGTCCCCGAGGTAACAAAGGGCAGTATAAAACATAGCGAGCAGAATCTTGATAAGTTTATTGTATCAAACAGAGAAAAAGAGGCAGAGGAGGGTAATGGGGTGGACGTAGTCATGAATGAGGACGGAACTATGTACGCTGTAAGCGATTGAACTTGACGGCCCGGCTTACCGGAAGAAAGCTTGGCTCAATCCGCGATGAAGATTGTGGCGACCTTCCACCAGCCCTCGTCAGTCCTTGCATCAGTGAAATGTAGACTTTCTATTAGCAATGTCGAACATCTCGTCGTTGCCAAGTTGAACAGGATTGAGGTTTTTTCTCTGCAACCCACTGGTGTCAAATTTGAATGTTCTCTCGAAATATTTGGTAAAGTCACTGCTGTCAAGGCAATTCCAATACCAGTGCGTTCTTTGTACGTATCTTGTGCAAGCTACTCTCTATATATGCTTTTATGTAGAAGTCATCGCGTTCCAACCTAGTGGTGATGCTCGCGCATCCGGACCCAGAACTTATTTTCCTTTCGTATGCGGAGACCCAAGGTGGTGTTGTAGAACTACAACCAACTCACCAGCTGCATCTATATGAGCAGACACCACGACCTGCGGAATTCTTCAGTGACATCCTGATACACCCATCTGGAAAGCTTGCAGTAGTCAGCTGTTACGTTGGTAAACTCAAGATTATCAACCTCAAAGCTGGCAGATTCAAAGACGATTTTGACGTACTGTGAGTTATTCTCAGTGAATCCTCGGGTGGGTCCCGTTTTTAAAATATGTTTCAAATGCCAGACTTTCTGAGCTCAATGTTTTCTCAATTTCGTTCTTGCCAATCGACGACTATGCAATTGCCATTCTCCACTTTGACCACCAACAACGGATACAACTCATCGCGCGTGATATCGAAGTCGAGGAAGTTCAGCTATCAGAGTACCCGTCGACGCATCTACACGCAACCATGATCCCGGGCAGGATATTCCCTTATCCAGCTGATAACCCACCGAGACTTGTTCCTATTTATTCTCCAAACATCAAGGAAGACAGTGATGAAATCATCACGCCTCCTTGTACCAGATTCCTTGGAGGTGTACTCGTCGTTGGAGGGACGAAGTTGCTGTTGTACGGACTTGTTGATCAGCAGAACCAAGAGAGAGAACGAGGTAGACGGAAACGGTTAGAGGACAAGAAGAGGAGCAGGGATCCAGGCATAAAGGGTAGGGCATTCGAAAAAGAAGCAAAAAGAGAGGGAAAGATAATAAAGTCTCTGGCGAACGTGATCTGGCCATGGAGCAATATTACTGCGTAAGTTTCAAGCTTATGTTGAAAGATTCGAATGATCGAATACATTGTTACCAGCTGGTGCTCGATAGACGAAGAACCTTCAAAAATTGTTCTTGGAGATGGATATGGCAGGTTGGCTCTGCTATTTATCGGCAATCTCAAACAATTGGGACTGGTGCTCATCCCTCTAGGGGAAGTGAGTGATTATATTTTGATTTTCTGACGCCAGTCTTACCTGGTTGTTTCCTCGAGGTATCACCTCCAATGTCTCTCACCTACTTAACCAACCAGGTACTCTACGTGGGATCGCATTTTGGCGATTCCCAGCTTGTTCAATTAAGACAGGTCCCCGATGCATTTGTCGACGAACCCACACTTCTTATTCCATCAGACATCCGCACTGTTCAACCCTCTTCCTTTGAAATGTCGGCATCAAAAAAAGGTAAACAACGGGCAGCGAGTCCAACCTTTGACATGGATGTAGATGATGATGCTGGTGATCCACAAGGATCGGGCAACATAGTCGCGACAAAAGGATCATATGTCACGGTTCTAGAACAATTCAAGAACATCGCGCCAATCTTAGATGCATGTCTGGTCGAACTGGATGGTGGTCAGGTCAGTAGCATGCTATTGTTACCAAGAAGAGCAAGACTGCTGACGTCCTAAGCAGCGGCAGATCGTTACATGTTCTGGAGGGAAGAACTCTGGATCCATCAACATTGTAAGGAATGGTGCTGATTTTGATGAGGTCATAAACATCCCTGGCGTTGAGCATGTGTTGAGGGTCTGGGGCGTCAGGACACAACTGGAAGACCCGTAAGCATGTTTGGTACTCTGTTTTCTTTCCCTTCGTAATTTGACTTTTAGTTTGGACTCACACCTTCTTTTGTCATTTTATGACTGTACTCGACTTGTCAAAATTGACGATAAGGGAGGGAATTTGAGGCTCGTGTTTCTAGAGGATAATGCCATAGAAGGATTGAAAATGCATGAACCAACAATTGCATTCTCAAATGTCTCACAACGAGTCAAAGGTCAAGATGGAAAGGCTCAATACGTGAACTCGTCCCTTGCCGTGCAAGTAACAGCTAGCTGTCTTTTGCTACTCGAGTTAGATGAAGGCCTTCAATCGTATGTGATGTGTGATATGTGGAAGGTCAAAGAGAACGCTTTTGAGGATCCAAGTGCAGAGATCGTCGCTGCAAGCATCAATTCGAGTCAGATTGCACTGGTGGTTAGCGGTGGGAAGAAGGTTCTTTTGAGTGTTGCTGAAAACAAGAAATTACGAGTCAATTTGTCGGTGTTCTTGTCCATTTGATACATACCAACCCTGACTCCTGACCCACTAAAATTCTTAGGACAACTATGAAGTCTCCCAAACGTAATGAAATTTCAGCAATATCGTGCACTCCCCTCGATCCTACACGAGCCTTTACTCGAACTATCGTCGTCTCATACTGGAGTTCCAACACGATCGAAGTTTTTTCTGTAACCGAGTCAGGCTTCAAATCGATCTACTTGTCCCCATCCCTACCATCCCTTGTAACCTCTCTACTCCTCTACAATTTCGGTTCGGATCAGAGTTCGAAAGGATTGGATTACCATCCCTATCTACTTGCTGGTCTTTCAGATGGATCTGTGGCAACATTTTTATGGCAAGAACAGCAGTTGAAGGATAGGAAAATAATTTCGCTTGGACATGCACCTGTCAGTTTGATTGTGTATACAGCCGCCTTAGGGTCAAATGGAAATGGCAGTGTGGGATCTGGAGAGGGCGGGTCTGACGTGAAGACTGTGCTCGCTATTGGAAATAGGGCGATCGTGTTTTCTCATGAAAGAAACAGGCTGGTACATTCTCCCATTCTCCTCAAGGTTTGGCATCATACATTTCAGGCGCATAATTTGCATCTTAATATTGATGACTGCAACAGGATATTGTTGCCGCATCACCAGTGAGCACTCCCTCGCTACCTTCGTCGTTGATGATTGTCAGCGAGGAGGGCTTGCGCATTGGCAGAGTCAGGGACCTAAACAAGCTCCATATACGTTCAGTATGTCTTTCAGCTAAGCCACCGATATGTCATTGAACATGATTATAGATCCCATTCGGCTTAGATAACCCTCGTAATGTAGCCTATCATCCTCTGTTGAAGGTGTTCGGTTTTGTTTTTGCGCGTATGGAGCCGACCAGAGTTGGTAATGAAGAGCCGATTATCAGTTCCTTGCGACTTGTAGATGATTCGTCATTTGAAGGTTTGAGTCCTTCCACATTGCCTTGTATGTCTGGGAAATAATGCGGTTTCTAGTTCTAGCAAGGTTTAATTGTGATCCAAATGAAGAGGTGACCTCGGTTATCCCTTGTTCCTCTGTGGTCGACAACGTTCTCACACCTTTCTTCATCGTCGGGACATTCCTTTACTATCCCGAAGAAATTGAACCCGAAACCGGCCGTCTCTTGCTCATATCTGTAACCAGTATCATGAACCCTGACAATCCAAAGCAAGGTTACCAATTCTCTCTAGTAGCATCCACCAAAGTGAAAGGATGCGTCTATGCACTCACATCTACCACCAGCAAAGACGAAGAACATCCGAGATTCGTCGCAGCCATCAACTCGTCTATCATGCTCTTCCAGCTCAATGCTGACAAGAACGTCTCCCCTTCGAAGTTATCTCTTGACAAGGTCGCGGAATGGAATCACAATTATCTCGTAACAAGTTTAGGAGCTGTCGGAGACCATGTATTTGCTGGGGACCAGATCAGCTCCGTCTCGCTGCTCAAGGTTTTGGATGAAAAGTTACAGACGGTTGCACGGGACTATGGGCCTCGATGGCCTGTGTCTATTGAAGCCATTGATGAGAAGAATGTCATCGGAGCCAACGTACTTGCTTTCTAATTATTGCTGCCTTGGATACACAAACTAACGACGTCATGGTCCCCAGTATGCACTGAACTTGTTCACCTTTGCCCTTTCTCGCAATCTCGAGAGAAATGTGCTCGAATGCAATGGAAATTATTATATCGCTGATCTGGTCACAAAAATAATAAGAGGTGTGTTCTCATCACTCTGTCGGCATACGTCCAGGTTTTCTAAAGAAAAATGGCTATCGTATTCTTTGCTAGGTTCTTTGACCGAGCTCGATAAATCGAATGAGCTTACATTTGAACCTGAAGAATTATTTTTCACCTCTTCAGGTCGAATTGGAGTGATCGTTGATGCGCCAAAGACCACGTCTCTGCATCTTACCGAGTTGCAACGAAACATGGCCGCTTTCATTCCAAGTGTGGGTGGTATCAGTCATACTCGGTTTGTTGTCGATTCTTTCTCCGAGAGAGAGAACACGACGGTTATTCACGTTGAGTTCACAGATTCCGAGCACCAAAAAGCACTAGAAGCCGCACTGATCCCGATCAGGCATCTTTTGGCTTCCTCGATGGGGACTTTCTCGAACGATTGCTCACCCTTTTAGACTTTCCCGAGACACTCGACAAGATTTGGCAAGGCCAGAGTCAGCCAGAGAGGCTCTCAGCATCAGTCAATGAGATACGGAGACTATTAGAGGATTTGCAAAGTTATCATTGAGAATGGGAATATGATATAAAGAGACAGCGCTATCAGACGACACATATATATGCTTGCGTTGTACAGGGGAGGCATGAAAGGTTAGCGTCTATGAAATAAACAGCAAAAGCAGGGCAACCGCCAGCACAAGAGGCAGCAAGTGAGAAGCACTTAGGAGTGGAGTAGAAATACGAATGAGGCATAACTAACAGGCGAATAAGAAATAATCAGAGACAAAAAATTTTCATCGATTCAAGATTGAGAAATTATAACGGAACGATTGCCATAAGGTCAAAACAAATTCTTGACTCTCGGGAGCAGCAATTCGATCAACGCCATTAGCAGTGGGAGGGGCGAAATAAAAACCAGCAACGAGGACGAGGTAACTAAAGAGAGAGGATGTCAGACCGCGAGGCTCAAGAACACAAGATTGTGCCAACAAAAGCAGAAACTCACCTCATAATAAGAATACTACCACGATGATAATTACTCTTTGCCTCGATGTAAGTATATGTCATCAAAAACATGGACAGAATAAGGGCGACAGCATCCCAACGAGGGAAGATCAGTCTATAAAGTAAGATAATCAGTAATCAGCTCTACAAACAGGGACCAAAAGGGTCACTCATGAAATGAAAAGAAGAACGTACGAGAAAGACTTGGCAACTTCACCCATACTCCTTGGATCATACCAAGCCGAAAAAGCAACCATAGCAGGGATCTGTAACAAACACACCTGGAGTGCGTACGCAGAACCGATTTCCATACTGCAACATCATAGCATACATAATCAGTCGGCTGGTAGGATGCAAGGACGTGCACACCTGAGTGCTATGTTTCCGTTCAAGGCGAATGAGATGGCATTCATAAACTCAGTTGTATTCGGAACTAGGGCAAACAGCGTGACCCCTAGGAATTTTTCATCAATTCCTGAATCCTTGAGGACAATATCGACCACGTCCACAAGCAACTCTGTCAAGTTTTATCAATTAAGAAGCGATCCTAGCACAATATACTCACCAGCAATGATCGCATATAACGCTGTACATCCAAGCAAAACACTGGCACTCGTAGTCCGGCTCCAAGAGGGTGCATCGTGTCCACCATGTGCACCATGGGAAACTTTATGTCCACCGCCAACAAGGGCTTCATTCTCAACGCCAGGATTCCTCATTCTCATGGAACTCTGCGAAACAGACTGTTGTTGATGCCTTAACGCACTCACAGTAGCGACTGCAACTGCTCTCGTGAAATCATCCGTCGTCATAGGACCGGGAAGTTGAACTCCTCCAAGATCAGTAGTTTTGACTGCGTGGTCAACGCTCTCCAGCACAGGACCGAAAGCAGATTGTTGGGCTACCGTTGAGAATGAAATGCGTTTCGGGAAAGTGGGAGAAGGAGGATTGAGACGAGGTGGGCCTTGAGAGGGTTGAGGTTGTGATTGTGACTGGGCCTGCTGGATTGGGCCTGTGGAAGTCAGACTGCCCTGCGAAGGTTCACGGTAATTGTCGATTCGAGGAGAGGTAAATAAACTAGAATCCCGAGCAATACTGGCTCTGTGGCTGGAAACCTGTCCAGTGTTAGGTGCCTTGTTGTAAAAAGAGAGCCTTTGCTGCGCCGGAAGTTCTGAGGATTGTAATAGCTGCTGAGGGTTCTGCCAAATCTGGCTTGCATGAGTGCGCAATGAGAACCACAACCCGATGAGATAGGACTAAGCCGAGTGTGTCAGGAAAAATGGATCTGGGCAAAAGGGAGGTCACGCACGAAGAGCAGAATCGCGGCACAGAAATACATGAGGCTTTTCACGGTAGATTGGTAGAAGGGATCGTGAATCGAATCAGGGTGTTTGTAGTAACATTGATCACAGATCCACGGTGCCTTCTTGGCATCATGTGGTGTAGACGGGCAGCCAGTGCAGACGAGTTGGAACTAGAAATCCAATACTTTAGATCATCAGGAACTTTCGAAACATGAATACGCACATTGCCAAAGGTTTGATAGAACAAAGTAGGTGTCAAAGTACCAATGATAGCCATAATCAACATCATACTGGTAACCCCAGCACTCTTCGCATTGAATCTCTGCTCCTTGCGCCTAACCGCTCCACCACACATACTCATGCCAGGCATAAGCAGCACACCGGCAAGCAAGGAACCAACAATTGAACCCTCCACCAAACTTCCCCTTCCTTGAGTCAAAGCAAAAGCATAAAGGATGATTTCAATGATTGAACCAAAGGTCGCGTTAATCACAGCACCCATTCCTATCGACGATTGGGCAGAAATGGAAGCAACCGCCATACCAATGAAATAAGATAGCGGAATGACACTGAGAAGGCTCATCATGAAGACGAAACCTTGGGAAGCAAACAAGGCAAGGATGGGAGGTACGTCCTTCCCGGCACGTTCAAGCCGCTCCGCCCATGGCAAAAGCACAAAGCCATCGAAGATGATGAGAAATACAACGGGTAGAAGATTGACGAAGAAAATGTTCACACCTCCAACTGTGTACTTGTAGTACTTGAAGCCGATAGCACGATATGTACACAAGAGGACAGTGGAAGTGCCTGACGGGGCTGCCTCACCAGGGGCAAGGCGCGCATGCTTGATGCTAAATTTAGGTAGTTGAGGGGCAGAACCAGGCTCAGCGGAAGCAGCATCCGAGGTGCCTTCGGGTTGATTGGCGACCACTACCACAGGAGGAGCTGCACAAAATCTAATTGAATCAGGTCGTTCATACAGATGTTGAATGAGCGCCCAGTTCAGTCTGGCCATCGGGATGGTGACGATCAACGCCCAACAAATGAGACAAGCGAACAACATGAGAGGGGCAATGACGCAGACAAATACGACCCAAAAGCATGCTTTGCCAAGAAAAGCGCTAGATGACGATTTGTAAACGCTTATGGAACCTGACGAAGTAGGCGAAGGAATGCAACCATATGCCTTGATTGGAGCAGGAATCGGCGATCGTTTGTAGAAATGAAGCAACGCAGTTCCTTCTTCTATGCGCCCAGCATCCCACGAATTCGAACGCGGAGCAGGTGGAGACGGTGAAGCGGCTCGAACGGTCGCGTTTCCATCTGAGTCACTCAGATGGAGCCTATCCTCACCATGATCTTCTCCGTCTTCTTCCTCCACTTGTTCGGTTTCGCTACCGTCTCGATCGAGATCACCTTCAACATACTTACCAAACGGCCAAACGAGATACCATCCCAATCCAAACACGAGTCTCGCGTACTGTTTACCGCCCCGAGGGACCATCCATAACACAGATGACACGACAAAGCAGGCTACGGCTAACCACCAACCGAAGACCAAGGCCCAAAATATATTTCCAGGAATAAGATGACGTTCAGCTTGATAAGAAGGGATAGAGTGCAGCGCCTCGTCAGCATGGCGAGTGACGGAGCGGGACTTCTTGTAAAGTGCAGGCTTCCATATGGGAAGACCGAATGGATGCTGTACGTTGATGAGAGACTGACGATCTTTGAGTGTGATGGGATCATCCTCATTGGGTCGGTTCTCCTCGTCGTCCTCACCAGAACCGGACGACGTCGAGTCCCCTGGGGACGCTGCTGTTGTCGACTTTCCACGGCATCGGCGAGTCCCAGAGTCGAGTTGGCCGAGTGTGTCTTTTGTTTCATCCACATCTTCATCTTCCTCGCTGAGAACACCCTCGCGATGACTGCGATGAGGTGTCTGAGCACTGCCGACGCTAGTACTCCTTCCAGGGCGTCGCATCGAGTGAGACGACAAACTCTGGACCAGAACAGGGGGCTGTAATGGCCTGTTCGGCACTGAAGACGACGCAGTAAAGTAAGAAGTGCCCTGTAGATGATGCTGGGGTGTGTCTGCCGCTGACCACTGGGCAGGCTTCGGAATGTGCATAGAAGTCGCCGGAGACCTCGAGCTCGGACGGTCGTCAGCAGGCGGCGGAGGATC
>Ga0153944_1000440_pt1 | contig 17859 bp, 15 predicted proteins | sample TSNJ028MetaG_FD_104703 | JGI IMG/M metagenome (GOLD analysis project Ga0153944, IMG submission 104703) | Attine ant fungus gardens microbial communities from New Jersey, USA - TSNJ028 MetaG | ecosystem: Host-associated > Fungi > Mycelium > Unclassified | place: USA: New Jersey, Wharton State... | reverse complement strand
CCCAAACGTCAATGATCTCTCAGTGATGTACCTTGCTTGGTGACTTCATGATCTACAGCTCTCCTATATCTCCATCCAAATCTGCCAGCTCGAATGATTCACATGATGCAGGTGATCATTTTTCATGGGCAGCCAAGAAGGGTTCGAGTGTCTGTCGCGGCTTCAGCGGAAGTGCTGTTGCAACCAAGCAGTTCATCTCGTGTATCCACTCTGAAACAAAATGTCATGAGTCCAGATATGACAGCGGATGCATTTCCAGTAAATGCAGGGCAACTGACCTCTATTCGTCAATATGTGGTTGAGTTACTGCAGGAATAGGGTCTACCTATAACTCAGTTCCAAGTGTTCTCAAATCATGGTCCCAAGCTGATCGGGAAGTAGTCCAGATTTGGACATGCTCATGTCTGTGCGGTGATTTCGGAGTTAGTGACCATGAATTCCGAATTCTTTTAACATGTAGATTGCACAATGGTCGCTCAATGGTGCACTTGAGTTATGAGCACTGTTTCCAGCCAACACAGGGATTTGCCATACTAGCTGGGCATCTTTTGTCAACCGCTCGACGTTTCATCTAACAATATAATACTATCCTTGACGGCCACTTTCAGGGTCTTGTTTTGTCATGACTATTGATTTTTTTCGAAGGTGTCAATGTATATTGCCTTCCACTTAATATCCAAGCAGTTGACTTCAAGTCTCAAATTCTTTGATGAGTGTCTTTCAGGTTGTGTAAGGCATCTAAAAGGTAAAATGGCCTGGTATCTATATGTTTGATAAATTAGAATCGTTTCTCAATCATCAATATCACCACTTGAAGTATGGGAAATTGATAGGTTTTATCTCAGATATGTTTTCCTTTCTGGAAAGAGCGTTGAGCTTCTCCTGTTTGTCTCTGTTGCAGTATCCTGATTATTGCAAGCTTTTCTGTAGAACTGACATTGAAACAAAGAAATGACATTGAATGAGAAAAATGAGATCTTCGAGCTGAACACACTTTATCTGACGGAGCACTATCGGTTTCCCTCCCAGAATACTATCAGCTACAGCAGAATTATCAGACGTTAGTCAAAACCATTGCTAACCAAATTTGCCATGCCCTGAGTTATCGGATCACCAGATTAAGATAATCAACTATACCCTACCGTCGATGAGAACTACCTCTCAACGACTGCTTCCTTTCAAAACTTTAGTACGTGTATCTCTCTTACTCAATATTACACTTCTGAGGCCTCATTTCTTTTTTTGTTCAGTAAGTCATCGTATCAGTGAAATTTCAAATACCAATCCGGACAGCTCTCAGCTGACCACGAGTGTTGCAAATTCGGCCGTCCAGGTCGATATTTTTGTATCAATCCATTGCATTCTCACTCCAGTCACTGTTGTGGAACCTGGAAGACGCTCGTAACATCAAAATAGCCAATACTCAAACTTGCTGCTCTCGGGGAAATACAGTCAAAATTCCCAGTATCCTGTCCCTGTCAAACGATTGTTACTTCAAAAGCAGAATTCCCTGCACTCAAACCGTCCAGTTCTTCATGAAAAAAAAAATGCGACCCATCCGTTAAAAAGCATGTACCAAAATTGACTGCACACGATGCATAATTGTAATATGATCTAGCCCATGACCTTTTCATAGACCCCCGAGATCACTCTACTTAGAATTGACTCTATTCATTATCAAGATCTTACATCAATCAACATTGGTCATCTGTCGATTTTTGTGATTTGCATCCCTAGCATCACTCCCTGAAGATCTCACCTTGGCGCTTAGAGAAAGCCTGGTATCGTTACATTGGTGGCTTTGACCTCTACATACCAAGTTGCACCACCTTTCAGACATCAAACCACATTGTTATATTCTCTAATGATGACCTATCGACGAATGGTGGAATCAAAAGCTTAAAGATGCGAGATATCAATCTATTTCAAGTCGAAACTCAGGGGTTTCGCCGGCGCTTGTCAGTAGACTTGAAGGACCCTTGGTCAAAATCCTATCACGGACGCCATGAATATAAAGGCTTGAGGGCACTCCATCTGTCATGGTATGTTACCTGGGTTATTGCGTTTTTGAAAATTCCTGAAATGACGCACCCTCCTCAGATTTTCGCTTTGGACAAGACGAAGACTTTTCATCACGGTGTTTAGTCGGATTTGATTTGATATTCGTTCATTAAAACGGGACGCAATCAGAAATTGATTGAAATCATGGTACTTCGGTATGATTGATGGCCCAAGTATTGACCCTAATATAGAAATAATGAGATCTACATTAATTTTTATAAAAATGACTACAGCTATTCTTCTAAGGGATTGTAGATTCTACGTATGATAATTCCTCTTGAACTCCAGTATCTATAAGAATTAAAATAAAATATCAAGACGCACAGACATCTGAAAGATGCAATTAATTATTACGGACTGATGAAATGCGTGGCAGCCTAGAATATAAAATACACGAAGGTAGAAGCTGGTGTCCGTCAGACAACAATATACTGGGAAATAAAAGGATGAGACTATACCTGAGATGTTCTAGATATTGCGCTCTGGAGAAAAAACTTCGGGACTCATATACATTGATAGCTGGGGCCCACCCCTCCGTATACAGCAACCAACGTATGTGTGTATTCCTGTGCGGCTAGACAGGTCCCGATGTCGGCTGTGGATATCATCATGTGAGTTCCTATGGCTGTTGATTGGTGTTTTAAACTTACAAAATATTTTGTAGATCCCGTGTATATCGTTTTGAGAAATCTTCATTATAGGGAGAATAAAATTTAGAGATAGCGTTGGCGATGAACATGTCGCTTTCGCAATAATGGCGAACAGGGATGTAGACCTTGGGCCACAAGCGGTTTGAGCCTAGCTTCATCTCGAAATAGATTAGAAATCCGTGAGCCACTTTCTTCGGGAGTGAGGGCTTGATACGTTCATGGCGCCCGATTCCAGGAAAGAAGTAGCTCCAAAGGTTTTCAATCAAGTCGGTGGTCTCCTTGATCAGGGGGTCATCATCGAGTGCACCACCTAATCGAACAATGCGAACAATTTCGTCCAGAGTAGTCGCATCAGATCGGAAATAAACCTTTATGCGGTTCTGGGTCGATGGGACACAGTCAACGGCGATCATGTCTGGCACAGGACGTGCACTCTGTGGGAAAGTTTGCATGAACGAGAGAACCCGCATCCATGGTTCTAGCAGACCGATGCGCGATATGCATTCTGTGACAAGATCTTCTTGTGAGACATTAGTCTCGGCTGCTCGAAGATGAGGAAGGAAGTAAAATTTTCCAATCATCGAGTCCCGTGAAAAGTCACCTCCTGTTGTATACACGTAAGTCATTCATGCATCACAATTTTCTAAGGAGACAGGACCCACCGAAGAAAAACTGGGAAGGATAGTGGGCTTGGTCACCACATCCCGGGTGATCGAGTATGAGCGTCTCTCTACAGATATCTGTCCATTCAAGGGACCACGCCTTAGTACGGTGCCAAGAACGCAAGTTATGAAGAGTAGTCATCCAGTCTTCAGTCGGGCTCGGCGTCCCATCAAGACTACTCAACGGCTCCATAGCGAAACGAATGGACATTTTCCCATCTGCTTCAACGGCCCAGATGAGTTCAACCGGTGTGTGGTCATCCGAAAAGAAGGTACATGGCTTCAGTCCTTGGGTTCTGAATTCTTGAGGTGTGGGCCCCAGCAGGGGAACGATCTCGTGGTTGAAATAGTCCATAAAATCGTGACGCGCCGACGAGGGTAATGATACACGTTCAAGAAGATACTGAAGTGATCGTCCGATCTCTTGCTCCCAAAAGGCGGATCGAGGAAATTCACCTTCGCACTGAGGATGATCAGTTGTGGGACCGAAGTTAAAGTATGACTTTCACTCACAAGGAACAGCGGATGTGAAGCAAAACGACTGAAGAATTTTCGAAGTGCAGTGACTTCGGAGCGTTTAGCTTCATATGCAGCTGAGATCCCCAAGACGTGTTCTGCGAGGAAAGACATGCTTGGGAGCGAAGGATACTGGTCGAATGTACATGGTTCATGGTTTAAATACTCCTCGAGGTGAGATAAGGACGGAATTATGGGTACAAAGTCTGCAAGCTTCTGTCAACTTGCATACAGATTTGGAAAATCATTGCTGCGTCCAACAAGCACTTTCTCCGCCAGCTACTCTGCATACCGCAGTGAGATGGATCTTGGTACGCCCTGTCATATTCTATAGGGTGACGCAAGGGGATTGTCCACGTCAGGGTCCATAAATGCATTGGAAAGGGACAGCCTTAACCATCAGAGGATTCGGAAAATCAAAGGCAGAACTGTTGTACTGTATGATTTTATGTCACGTCAGAAACGTGACAGGCTCACGACATAAACATGTTCCCTGCGACGACAGTGGAAAACATGATGCATACGAGGCAACACATCACTGCAACCACGGCACCGCCTAGAAACAATTGGAGCCTTGCGCCACAGTAATATCTAATCGATCTGAACTTGCATCGGCCGTTGGGTACAGATGTTTTGCTGCCCGTGATTGTTTCCAATAACAGATTGATTTCTATACCCGTCTTCCTGATTCGTAGAAATAGCACTTTCCCGTTGAATAGTATCAAAAGGAGACAATGGGAATCAGTGTGACGATGATCACTCAATCATTTGTTTCTAGATGGAAAGGAACTTTAGGAATATGCCATCCTCCGGGCAGCCGAAGGAGTCCGCTCGTCAGAATGAAAACAGACTTGTCATACCTTGTCATTCACAAAACGTATACATATGCCAATCCAGGGTCAACTAAAGCCGTAAACCAAAGAGAGGCGAGAGAAAATAAACAGGTGTTCTCTCATGACCCCGATATTCAAAAAACCCAAAACTGAAACATTAGAATTGACGTAGATCTTGGAGATGAACATACAGTCATTCAACAAACCATGTGGGAAATCAGTGTTGCTGGCGAGACTGGAGTTCTTACTGAAACACGAAAACTGAATGAACTATGACCTCAGCACGTTACATTGTATCCGGGCACGTGAAAAGGAACCCATCATTCATTAATCATCGCACTGTGCCGACAAGTCGATTTGTTGCATGATAAGCATGATAAATTTGATGTCAGATCATCGTCAACAACTTCCATCAATCTGATACACATTCATAAACTCAACACCAACGTATTCATCCGTCAAGCCATTGAGTCTCGACAGTTCAATATATCACAGGACAAGCCCATAAAATCATTTTTTCCACTTTTTCAGTATAAACATGAACTCGTGCAGCATCTGAGACTTGACAAAATAAATTTTTACAAGGTATGTTGAGATCATATTATCTTGATAGATCATTCATATTGATGTTGAAGTATTGTCGGTGGCAGCAACAGATCGAAAACCAAGGTCCAATTGATGTTGAATTCTCATCGATGAGCACCTACCAGATAATTGAAAAGCTGAGGTATGTTCAACCCAACGACAAAACAAGTTGCTACCTTAGGGAGACTTATAACATCTGGGGTGTTCTAAGTCCTGGACGTGTCAGTAGTTTCTGCCGATTGAAAGCGTAATGTTGAGTTTATGGCTGGCGACCAGTCAGTTGAGAGTTGGCTAGGCTTCCATCGTTGCCTGGAGTTGAGGCTACTCATGAGAGAATTTGAATAGAGCTTGCACAGAGCAAGGTTGAGGATTAGGTGGCTGGAGAGCTTTTCATCGAATTCAGTTCTCTTATGACAGCGTAAGATGCTTACACTCCAGTGCGCTGGGATGATGTAGCGATAAGCCTAGTCTTCTCGCTGTCCGCAAAGTGATAAGACTTACATGAGACAATGCAATGATCACCTCACTAATCGCGACAACGGAGGTAACCATACCAGTCTGCACCGTGACTACAGACAGAATTCAATTGATTACGTGCAACCGAGAAGCCAATTATGAAGATTCATTTACATCGAATAATGCGGTTAATAATCATATCTGGTCTTTCAAATCCTGTCCTGTGTCTCCGCTGTAACACGCATTCAAATAGAAGGAGACATCTGCATACAGAAGACTCACCCTAGAAAACTATAATCACGAGACAAATATCGATGAGTTGGATACTCACAAATAATACACAAGGCTAACAGTTATAATTACATCGACGATGCTGGTGCAACCAAGCCAGATGAAGAAAGATCCCTTGAGATTGCGTCTTTGAAAAAAAAGATAAAGAAAATCCGCAGGCGACTCACATCCCATGGCTGAAATTTCCCGTAGGCCGGGATGAGGGACAAATCATAAGTGCTGATCAATGACGCCGTTTTCCAGCTAAGATTGAGAACAATGATGATGCAGTAATACTTGTAAAACCCACCTCCTCCCCCGAGAGAGAGAAAGGCCACTGGTATAGTGAGAAACCAGCTATGAATGAGGACGTGAATCCTCCACGTGTAGAAGAGCTGGACAATGACTGCAATAACACCCTGAAAAATTGAAATTATTAGCGGATAAGATTCAAGAATAAGCTGCCATCAACTTACTGATGTTGCTAATACTGTTCAAGAGACATTAAACATACGACGGTGAAAATTCTTCAGTGGCATACCTGTCATGAGATCTGTGATTTCCCGTTTAAAATATGGAACTCGCTAAAATGAAGATTTCTGAACTTACACCAATTAGCGAACCGGATATAGTAGAAGTCGCCTGAAAAGTGGTAGGTGGTAAGTTCATGAATGGGAAAAGCCAGGAAACTAACCAAAATGTAAGATCAATGCGTCATAGATGAAAACTGTGACAATCACAGCGTTGAAAAGTTCAAATATGAATATCACAGAAACCTGAAAGCCTCGGAATCAAAAAATCTTCTAAACAAATGCAATGGGGCTTACAAGGATTTTGATACTGAGACGGTCTCTGTTAATACAATCAGGACGCTGATAGCCTTCTGCTATCAGAATAAGTACCTGGGATAGGTAGTATAATAAAAGTAATTTTGTGCAATTAGGACTCCAAAGAGCAGGTTATTAATTATGACCCCGATGAGAACAGGACCAAGACTACAGTTGTTGGTCAGCCATAAATTTGGTAGGTATGGCGAGACTTACAGAAATGTTGGAAGTCCTCCTTCCATACTGTTGGACGGCTTTTCTGTCTCTTCAGCCTGCAACGGGTCGAGAAAAAGGATAGAAGAGTATGCTCTTCGAGTAGCAGATATTTAGCAGCACAAATCGGTTGGGCATTGGAATGCTGATTGCTGCTAGAACCCCTCCAAGAGTGCTTATCTAACTTCCTACCTATTCGGCAAGGAAGTTTAAGTGCAATTAATTGACGGCGTTGATCATGCCAGGACCAGCAAGGACTAGGTTCATGACTTATGGCATGTAGAAGAAAGGCAAATAGATACATACAGAAATATGTATTGAACCAACGTTGAATAGATTACGACATCTGACGATGCAGACACCGCACTGAATTGGATGCAAGGACATGAATTCCAAGTATCCGAGGGGTCCGATTCAAGTTATAAGGGTCGCTCGCATGTTTCCTCCAACAATGCTATAAGTCTTTCTGCTTCAACTTACTGCAATGGGAGCTGCTTATTAAGCCCTTGGTAACACATGAAGGAGAAGAACGGCCATTCGAGATAAAAAAGGCTCCATTCTGTGGTGAAAGAAGCATCTGTATAGGGTATAATTTGACCCATCTATCTGGAAAAATTAGATGTCGCTAGTTTTCCTGGATCATGACGTCTGGGAATTTGAATCAATGTCCAGCATCCCGCCATAGAAATTCTGAGATAATCTGGGTGTTAGAAGAGCGTGACTACTGCCGGCAAAATTGTTGTTCTATTTTTACCTTCCCATTGATCATTTTCTTTTATGTTATTTTCCCCTTTTCGTTCGCGTTCCATTTATCAGCTTATCAGCTACATATCATGCCAAACCGAAAATGATTATGATGAAACTATACATCATATCCCCAGATATAAAAGGTGCTGAGTTAAGAAAACGGAGGGAAAAAAAGGGGGGAGAGCAGAAACTCGTTGCAAAAAATGCTCATATCAGCTAAGACAATAGAGTGAAACATAAGACAATTTTAGTGTGCGCTCGATATTCCAATAAAGGACCATTTGATTGGTTGCTGCACCTCAGTCGTTCGCGCTACCTTCATGAGACTAAGTCCGTACTAAATCCTCAGAATACCTTCGGGAAATCATCCAGTTTTGGGCCAAATGTAAAAAAACATTGATGAGGTGCGGCCGTGTGCTACATCAACCAAAAAAATACTACAACGACATTATTAATGATGAGAACATGTTTCAGGAATGAAACACGTGAGGGTGAGCTCGACAGGGTGGAAGGGACCATTGTCAGCCGAACATCGAGCATTCGGCCAAATCCTCTTCGTCCTCTCGGGCTCATTTTCACTTCGTATCTCTGGTTTTGTTGAACCGATGAGTAAGACGTGGGATCTGGATGCAAGTGATAGCAATAGGGATGCCTCCAAGTCTTCAAGGCAAAACACTAATCCTGTGTAGGTTTCTTCCTGTTTGTTGATTCATCTGGCCCTTCAAAATTGACAGGTTTTCCTTGCAGTGGGTGTGTTTTCACTTCATACATACATACAACCAGCCAAGACCCTGCCGTTTCTTCAGGCAATACACAACTCACATTCCTATCAGTCACCCCGGATACGTGCCCCTGTCGACAACACCAACCCTACCGATGACTTTGTAAGTGCTTTCATATCATTTACTGTGGCATGACAAACTGCCCCTGACCATGCCATTAGTCAAACGTCTATTCCCCAGTGCGCATCATTCATTGGTGTTCAATACAACTATAAATTTATATTGACAAGTTCGCAACAGAGATTATCTCCAGCGCCAACCGCCTGTACAACTAAACATACCAAGTGGACCATATCAAGTGGTACCTCAGGTGATCATTATCAAACATTCTCATCGACGACATCGCGATGACCGACACCGGAGCCATTCGCGTTCATCACGGCCTACCACAGTTCAACAATCTGTCTCGTACTCGAATCCGCATTCCCAATTGAACTACACCATTACTGAACCTCCCCAACAACAATATTCAAGTTCACATCGCACAGATGATTTTGGTGATCACACTCATCCTGACGTTCCACAACCCCATTCAGCCTCGTATGCACCAGCCACTGCAAAAGACTCTGACCCCCACTCTGGAGGCGATTTCCTGCACTCTAATTGCACGGGTCGAAGGAAGGCCCTTTGTGTCAGTCTTGTGAAATGCCCAAATCTTTTGCCTCGCTTTCCTGATAGGCACTTAGATTGGTATTAACTACCATGGTCAAAGTCATGAACTTCGAGGTTGCGTCAACGATGCTTTCAATGTTCGAAAATGGCTCATGAGTGAGTTTCTATGACAGGCTCTGATTGGTTCAGCCTTTTTTGATAACCTTCAGAATGTCAAAAATTCAGGAATGAAGATGTCGTCTTGCTGACTGATGATACAAATGAACCTCGGCACCTGCCTACTCGGCAAAACCTGATTAATGCTATGAAGTGGTTAGTTCGGAGCGCGAAGCCACATGACTCTTTGTTTTTTCATTGTAAATTTCACTTATCCGTTCCTCTGGTCTAGTGTCTAATAATTCGCAGATTCTGGCCACGGCGGTCAAGTCAAAGATACGAACAACGACGAGGCGGACGGCTTTGATGAAGGTATGCGCTGGTATCAAACGTGAAGGCTGAGCTCAAGTTTTACTTTTGTAGTCATATTTCCCCTGGATTTCAAGGAGGTTGGACAGATCGTGGACGATGTATGTGCATATATAGGTTCAGAACCTTGAGACCCTGACTGTTGCCTAGGAATTGCATGAGATAATGGTTTCTCAACTTCCACAGGGGTGCAGACTTACAGTTCGTGCGCTCTTGATTTCAATGGTTACATACGGTAGATTGATCGTGTGGCTAGGCAATTTTTGACGTAACTTGTCTCCCTTAGTTCTGATTAGTTTTGGAAGATACGACTGATGCTCTATACATGCAGTCATGTCATTCCGGGACAGTTTTGGGTATGTCTACACTGCCAACTTCCGGTATAACCACAGATGTTAACAGCTATCACTAGACCTCGCTTATGCCGTAAACTATCTTCTCCTCAGACCAATTTCGAGATACCTGATCAATATGACTAGTATTCACCCGAAGGACGCCTAAAAGACGAACGTATCCGAGGACCATCAAAGCAGAAGAAAGAAACATGTGCCGATGTCGTATGTATATATGGATCCAATCCAATTTAATGATATCTGACCGGCGCTGATGAAATATTTATCTCTCATAGATTTCATGGTCCGCTTGCAAAGATGGGCAAACCAGTGCGGACACTTTTCAGGATGGAACTGCTGTCGGCGCGATGAGTAATGTACTACCAAATTCTTTCTGCATATACTGCTCCTTGGATTCTTATTGAGCTATCGAGGCATTCGTATCCAATCTCAGTGAGTGATACAGATTTCGAAATTCCTCATTCCAATCTTCTTTCAGGGGAACGACCAGATCAGTCCTATCTGGAGTTGTTGCGTTCAGTCAGGTACATCAACCATTGAACCCGAGAAACTGAGCCATAGCTTTATATGTTTCCAATAGGTTGATACTGGAACCGAAGTACCATCAAGTTCCCCAACTCGGGGCCTCTCATCCTATGGTGAATCGAAAGTTCCATCTCCTCGTGTTTCTTTTCAGAGCTAACAAATGCTTGTCGTTAGGATATGAACCGGAAATTTTTCGTTTGAAGGAAAGTCTCACCAATGATTTTGTGACGAATTTGTTGAACCCGTCTGTATGAATGAGTCTCCATTCTTGGCCTTATTTCTTGTTCATAAGATTCTGCCCGATGACCTATGCTTAAATCATTAATTGTACATGAAATAACTCAAAATCACCGGTATATTCCCGCACAGAGCATGCAATAAATCCCAGCCATCCATCGCCATCAGAACGCAAATTTCGGATTTGCTGATGCAGTGTCCATCTACCTCGAGAACTAGGTCAATGTGGGACCATGTCATTACGTGGATTATTAGCATTTTGACTCTATCCGGATAACAAGGGGAAGCTCAGAAAAGGTAGGCGTCTTAACTATAGGTGGGAGTAATGAGGTTCGTCTCATATCTTGATCCGTCCCGAATGCCCAGTTTGAGAGGCTCCCTTCTGAAGTCTTGTTCGAAGGCAGATCATGACTACTTTACTTTTACGTATGAATTCAAACAGACTGAGTCGGCAAATTGCAATTCGACACTTATATTGTGATAGAAATCTTATTGTCATTTGATCACTGAGCTTGGGTCTGCCGAAAGAGATCTCTACACACATAGACCCGTTAATTGAGAGGGAGCAACAGATCTGTAAAGCAGCCCTATACAGGTTACCTCCATCGAGACCAGCCACTTAGCGTATTCGTAGCGAAAGAAGCAAGGCATAGTTCCTTGAACGACAGAAAGTACTCGAGGATCCGGACTGTCACCAATTCATATTGGCATGATCCACACTACATCATGTTTATCTTTGTATCTGCAGGGTTCCTCTACCAGAAATTGGATTTTAAATTGCCTTGAAGCCGGGGATTAAAATCGCCTGAAATATCCTGATAGGCTCCCTTCACTTTTTCAGATAGACTCGCCCCTCATATCCTCTGAGGACGATGTCAGCTCCCTGAAGCTTCCCATCGTCTAGATTCATGCCATCATAATTTGATAAAACAAGTGTGTAAGCATCCAAATCTTCGACGTCCTGGATGCTGAATGACATTGACGTCTCCTTAAAGTTTAGGAGAATTAGAGCTCGAACATCACCAAGCACACGCAGATATCCGAAAATCTGAGGATGATTGTTCGAGATATCTCGGAATTCACCGTAGGTCTGGTGAATACATGATGATTTCTTCACAAGCCAACAAGCGTAAATCACGTACGAAGATGGTGTTACTCTTTCTGAGTTTAAGGGCACTCTTGTAGAATGATAGAACACTAGAAGAATCACCCATTTCAGTGACAACATTCCACGTTTGATAATCTTCGTTGACGCGCATCCATGGATGTCCTGTTGTAAATCCTGCATTAGGTGAGGAGTCCCACTGGAAGACTTATTAACAAGACAGACTGACATCGTACTGGGCGCACCTGCATAGGAACCCGAGCATGGTCTCTCGCCTTCTGGGAAAAGCCGTCGAGTACGTCGTTCATATCAAAATCTTCCTTTCCAGTCTCCCCTTGTCGCTTTTTCAGAATGCTTAGAAAGTCAGTCAGTCGGGCCCTGTAAAAAATCCTGAGATTTATATACCAATTCCAATAATTCTGTGATGCGACGTCCTTGTATTCCTCTATCTCCCATGACCTAGGGAAGTTGCACAGACCGAGCTCTTGTCCCTGATAGACATAAAGAGTGCCACATTGAGTTATTTCCAGTATTGCGAGCATCTTAGCGGACAACGCCCTCCATTCAGGTGAATCGTTACCGAAACGTGAGACAGCACGGGAATGATCGTGATTCTCTATGAATACCCTATTGTAATTAAACTCGGACTAATGGAAACGCGCAGATATTGATAACAGGACTTACGCATTCCAGAATCCTTGCTCCCGTTTGTACAACTGCCAACGAACAATAATTTCTCTCAATTCCTCAAGTTTCCAAGATTTCTTTATCAAAGGAACAAGTTGAGACCCTTCCATCGGGGAGTCAACGTCCATCAATTCGAAGTGGAAAACCATGTCCAGCTCCTTGTTTGCTGGAAGGACATAGGCTGCCAACGCTGATGCATCGTGCGTGAACGGAGTCTCGCCGACGGTCATAATATCGTGTTCTAAGATTCAAACTGAGTGATTACTCCAAAAACGAAGAGTCCATGCCACCGACGTGAAAGAACTTTTTGTTTCATTTCTTTGATAAATTCATGTACTCGGGGTCTGTGAACAGGTCAATCCAATTTAAATCGCAGACGAATCAACGAAAGCTCACCCATTTGCATAATGCATGCTGGCTGGTTGGTAAACCTCGTCCAAGGTGGCGATTGGAGCATCAGGGAAACCTTCCGTCTTTGATATGAGGTTGATGACGTCCATCTACAAAGCATGTCGTTCGGATCTGCGATAGAGAAGTAATAAACACACCAACCCTGAAACCATCACAACCACGGTCAAGCCAGAATCTCATCATATCATATACAGCTTCCCGAACAGCTGGATTTTCCCAATTGAGATCGGGCTGCTTTGAGACATACAAATGGAGGTAGTATTCCTCAGTTTTCTCGTCAAATTCCCAAGCAGAACCTGACGTGAATGATTTATTCAGTACCCCGGAATTACGCTCGGTATGAGATACAACTAAGACAGCGTCGAAAAAGATCGCTTACCTTGGAAAACGGATCGCCAATTGTTGGGAGGAAGCGAGTTACCAGCTGAGTCAAGCTTTGGGGGGCGCCAGATATACCAGTCCCTCTTTGGGTCATCCTTCGACGAACGAGATTGAAGGAACCATTCATGCTTTTAGAGAGACGGGTAATATGAGCAATTTGTCTGATGAGTCAAGTACTATACACGCTCACCTCATCGGATGAGTGATTGACTACCAGATCCATTCTGTGAAACTGGGGTCATCGAGTAGAAATAAATATAACAGCGATAAATGCCTACACAAGCTTCATTCCACGCTCATGAACACCCTTTAGAAGATTGTCCCAATCCTCGATCGTTCCATATCGGGGGTCAATGTCACGATAGTTTGAACTGGGTAAAATAAGTCAATCGATATACCAGACAAGAGAACAGCTTTAATACATGTCGTATCCCATGTCGGCGAGTGGGGAGCGATATATTGGTGAAAGCCAAAGAACATCGACGCCAAGGTCCTTGAGATAATCGAGTTTTGCATGAATGCCATTAAGGTCACCTATACCATCGCCATTCGAGTCGAAAAAAGAGATGGGATAAATTTGATAAACCACGGCCTCTTTCCACCAAGCATGCTGATGCGGATATACCATATCTCAAGGAATAAGATAAATCATAGATGTGTTGACATCAGATCGAGAAGCGGCTTAGTCATTGTACACAAGAATAGATTTAGTGGCAGTCTTTCTAAGTCAGAATTTGATGCAAGTAGTGTACAATGGAACTAGGCGAGGTCCGGGGAAATGAGAACGTATGTACCAAAAAATGTCTGTAAAAATGACGGCACGTAACTGGATATGGGTGCTCAAAAGAATCCAAAACAAAGTCCAGATGAGCACAGGTCTATCAAAGGAGTCGGTCGAGTGGACTTTGAGGGTCAAATGTGGATGAGGTTATGAGATAGCGGATACAGGTTTCGGCGTGGCTTGGAAGTGCAGCACAAAATCAAATTGCGGTCCTGTCTCAGGGCTGTGCGGAAATCTGTTGCACTTTTCAACAGTCTTCCACTCTCTCGCAATAATGTCGAGAGCCTCTGCTCCATCTTTGACTCTACTGCTTTGAATCAACCAGCACCCAATCACCATGCCCGTCCGCCCAATCCCTCCTCGACAGTGTACGACAGTAATCCGGCTCCGCCTTTCATTGTCCCTCAGAACACCCATTACAGAGTGCATAAATTCGATGGACTGGGGTAGGCATCGGTCGTGAATGGGGAAACGGTGATACTCGATGTCTTGATGGTCGATGCCTTGAAGCTTGGCTCGTGAAGTGAGGACTTGACCAAAATAGGGTCGGAGTTCCCCATGTTCTGTAAGATCGATGAAAGTCCGTACTCCGGCGTTCAAGAGTGCATCGAGTTTATCGGAGCTTCTCGGAGTCCAAGGATATTCGCAGGCAAGGAGAAATGGTGTTGCCCAGTACGAATTGGGTAGCGGACGAACGAGGGCGGAAGTAGATGTCTGTGTCTGAGGTGCACAAAAGTCAGGGAGAGTTTCTCGGGAATGCAACTGACGTGGCGCTTTCTCTTCCTCGCATAAAGGTAATGTTACTGTTCGTGAGAGATGTATCAGATGAGCAACAACATTAAGATATACGGAAGTGACGAAACTCATAAGCTGACCCATAATAAAGCCAAGATGGCAACGGTGGCTGGTCAAAAGTCCTTGCCCTTTTATTTTAGTTCTGGCTGCATCATACCCCTGGGCAGTGCTCCTCTCAGCCACGTGATTAACTGGATAGCTGTGGATGCCAGGCCATTCTCTAACGTTGGAATTGCCCCTTCACTCCAGTATTTGGGCAGGTTACACTGACCAACTAATTCTCTTCTTCTGAGATATGTTGAGGTGTAGTATTCCCTTGTACTACTGCCGTAACGAAATAGCTTGCAGTCTGATGGAGATCATGAGCGAGCCTGTGCGACGCATGTGGCATGCTGTTCAGTATTGATTGTATCAAATTCACTTGTTCTCTCTCATTCAGAGGTCAAACAGTCTCACTGTGTTGAGTTATGATATAGAAGAAAATGAAAATGGAAACTCATCGTAAACGAGTCTCGTCTCGGCTGTCTCTATTATCTCTACCTTAGAAACACTTGGATATCATAACATAAGACAAAAACTAATTTTAGTGTAGTGCTTTACAACACAATAATATCCTGCATTTGTTTCAATCACTGATTTGAGATCAGTGTCTAGTTGTTACCACACCATTAATTTGGCTCTCATGAGAGTCTGATAATGACTTTTGGTGCTAGAACATTAGAATAAGAAGCTTAAAGCAGGTATATGATATCATAGTGTACTCATGTCGACTCTGCAAATTATTCCAATAATATTAAGTATTTATCTACAGGGCGTATGCGTACACATCCTATGTGAGAATTTCCAGATATCAGTGGTGATTGCCGGTGTCAATTAACCACTCACATTTTCATCGTGCTTTATGGGGAAAAAGACGAACAACACGACTGCAAAAGCTGTAAAAAAAGCAAAAGCCGCGCAGAAGACAGAGAGAAAGGAAAAGAAAAAGGTTCACAAGTCGAAGAACAAATATGACTCTGAGGATGAAGACGATCAAGACCTCGAGGCCATTTTGGAAAAGGTATGGGACTGTCTGTTTATTCTTCCGGAACGCTCGGTCACATTATGGGCTCTTAGTAGATGAGAAAGGACTGGGAAGAGGCACATACTGTGATCGAAGAGATAGTTGAAGGACCACCAAGCAGGCGGGCAAACTCAACACTTACGTCATGCCCTAATGGAAACCATCTGTGGTGTATCGGGGGCGAATTTTTCAGTGAGGACGGGAAAGCTGTGAGTATCATATGTGCTTATCATCATTTCAAAATCTCTTCATAAAAATTGTCAGTATTTCTACAATGACGTGTTTCGGTATACACCTGAAAAAGACGAGTGGCGTAAATTCGTGTCCCCCACTTGCCCTGGGCCAAGATCGGCACACGCTGTGACCTCATCACATGCTGGAGGTGGAAAGCTGTTCTTATTCGGTACGTGACAGTGAATTTGTTTCCTCCTGTCCTAGAGCTAACGATGCCTTAGGTGGTGAATTCTCATCCCTTCATCAGACAACATTCCACCACTATAGAGATTTCTGGTGTTTTGACATCAGCAGCCACTCATGGGACAGGATTGACACCAAGATTAGACCAAGTGCGAGGTCTGGTCACCGGTGAGATCGTACAGACCCAATTTCAAAAGTGAACTGTCCCGCTTACCATTCGCAAACCAGTATGACAACCTGGAAGCACTATATCATCTTATTCGGTGGTTTCTACGATCCTGGATCTACTAGTAGGCCTGTTTTTTCTTGACATTCACTTTTCCTGTCTAATCTTGACTCAATGCTAGCCCGATACTTAAACGATCTGTGGGTTTTTGACATCCAGGAATATAAATGGACCCAGGTCGAGTTTCGTGAAACTGATCTCAAGCCTTCGTGAGCCTTGTATATATGGGTCATTTGAAGATTTCCCATTGATCACATTCTAGGGCTCGCAGTGGATTTTCATTTTTGCCATGTACTGAAGGTGTAGTATTACACGGAGGCTATTGTAAAGAATATGTGAAAGGAAAGCGACCTGTTGGGGTAATGCTTGAGGATACATGGCTACTGAGGTTCGTTTATCACTCTGAACTTCATCTTGGCAAGACAATAATACTCGAAAAGAATCACGATCCCCGTCCTTGAACAGGAGTCTCTGGCCGCTTCCACTAAGCCCAGCAAAAACAAGACTTCACAGCTGCAAATTTCATTCAAGTGGGAGCGGCGAAAGCGCGCGTCCGACACCTATGCGCCATCTCTGCGTTCAGGTTCGACTATGGCGTTGTGGCATCGTAGCACTGGCCCCATAGGTGTCCTCTTTGGTGGTGTCACAGACGAAGATACAAACGAAGAAACACTTGAGAGTACGTTCCACAATGACCTGTAAGTCGTTGACTCAATGGGCATAGTTACGGCATTATTGATAGCGTTAGCTACGGCTATCAGCTTAATGGCAAAGGAAAATGGATTTCGATGACACTGAAAAAACCAAAAGCCAAAGATGGGAAAAAAATAACCCATGCAGACAAAAGAAAGGAGGCAGCAAGAGAGGCAACTCGTCTTGGGAATGATAGTGATGAAAATGAAGATGAGGCTAACGACGATGCGAACGCACTACCGTCCCACACCTCAAAACCTTTCCCTGACGTGGAGAGAGACGCGGATGATCCATACTCGACTTTGCCTATACCTCGATACAATGCTATGCTTGCGGTGCTCAAGAACACGCTCTACATGTGAGTCTCGAGTATATCATCCTCGGAATTTAAGTGCTCAATCGCGTTATTCCAGATATGGGGGCATTTTCGAGAAAGGGCCCAAAGAATATACTCTTGACGATTTTTATTTACTACAGCTTGACAAATTGGACAGATTCACGTGTCT
>Ga0153944_1000437_pt1 | contig 17918 bp, 18 predicted proteins | sample TSNJ028MetaG_FD_104703 | JGI IMG/M metagenome (GOLD analysis project Ga0153944, IMG submission 104703) | Attine ant fungus gardens microbial communities from New Jersey, USA - TSNJ028 MetaG | ecosystem: Host-associated > Fungi > Mycelium > Unclassified | place: USA: New Jersey, Wharton State... | reverse complement strand
ATGAAAAAGATGAATTCCTTTGGTGGGGAAATTTAGGGTAAAGGGTAAAAATGGATTTTTGAGTCAAATTATATTAGATTTATGGAACATTGATAATTGAATATTGATAGTTGGTAGATTATAGGATATAATTTATTCATCAAACCAAGGAGGTAAATTTATGCAAAAGAGAGACTGTGTAATTTTGGGGTTTATTGCGATAATAATTGGAGGGGCGATGCTTTCTATAGAATTATATTGCTTGCGGTTTCTACAATATGCTGAGTTGACAGCCTTTGGGGAATGCGATACATATTTAAGTACATATATTTTCCGGTTTCCCGTAAATATAGCATTACTTATATCATTAACTATTCTAATAGGGGGCATTGTGATTTTGAGCCAAGGAATGAAAGATAAAGCTAAGTAGAAATTAGCATGAACTTATGATTATATTCTATGTCAGGAAAATAAAAAAATAGAGCAATCGACCAACTATCTATATTTGGTAGTTGGTTTTTTATTGCAGAAACATATTTGACGGCTCAATACCCTCCCTTGACAATGTACTACACGGTTTTGAAAGAGGTGGTGCGAATGGGCCCCAGAAGACGGCCTTGATAATCTGGTGTTTACGAATGATTTCGGGAGACGAATCAATGTTAGTATGCAGCCGCAAGTATAAAAAACGATTATGGGGCATAGCTCTTTGGCAATGACAATGGATTTATATAGCCATGTATTACCGAATACGAAGGTGAATGAAATGTAGAAAATATCAATCTTTTAAATCCCACAAAAAGGGAGGATGCCGGGTAATCACTCTCGCGATTCCCGGCATGTATTATGAAAAAGTTTATTCCAAATAGTATTTTCTACTAGACAGTTGTTTTGTTCATTGTTGTTGCTTCAACTTATAAACATAGTATACACAGTACAAATGAAGAAATAATGTTTATTAGATGAAACTTTTTTGAATGATAAATGAACAATTTGTGAACAAAACTATCGTCTGCGGGCAAAGTTTGGAAGGCCCTTTTTCATAGGGACATCAACGTTTCCCTGAATTAACGGTTCAGCGTAATTGACAAAATTATCTGTCACATCAGAACCATTATTTGTGATCCATTCTAACGGAACAGTTTTTTCCTTATTGCAGATAATATTTACATCTGCAGTTTTGCAAGTCATTTCATAAGGTGAATCACTGCTGCGGATAAAGGAGATCATTTTACCGGTTTCACCGTTTAAGGCTGCGTTAACAGCAAACATCCCGGCCTGAGCCGACTCGTTCAGATCGGTGGCGGACAGGCAGGAAGAAGAACAGCGCTGGTTAACGTTGAGCTCGATCGAACGCACTTTTACGCCAAGTTTTTCTTTGACCAGGTTTTCCAGATATTTTCCGGAACCGGCCAGCATTTTATGGCCAAAATTATCGACGCTGACGTCACTTGCATATTCGCATATAAAAGTACCTTTTCCATCATTTATGCCTTCGGAAATACAAACCACCAGGTTCGGTGTTGTTTCCAGAGAGTTGCGTACCTTCTCAAGAAAAGCATCCTGTTCAAAGGCAACTTCCGGCAGATAGACTAAGACCGGATTATCATTTTTGAAGTTGCGGGCCAAGACGCTGGCAGCGGTCAGCCACCCGGCGTGACGCCCCATAATTTCAACGATGGTCACCGATTTTTTATTATCATACACTGAGGCATCAATAGAAATTTCACGTACGGTAGTGGCTACGTATTTCGCAGCACTGCCAAAGCCAGGAGTATGATCGGTTTCGACCAGATCGTTATCGATGGTCTTGGGAACCCCGATAACACGGATATCACTGTTGATTCCGGCAGCATAGCGGGATAGCTTGCTGACAGTGTCCATTGAATCATTACCGCCGATATAGAAGAAATATCCGATGTTATATTCCTCAAATCTTTTAAAAATCTGTGGATAAACCGGATCGTTCAGATCTTCAGGGAGTTTATAGCGGCATGAGCCTAAATAGGATCCCGGTGTTGTTTTAATAAGTTCCAGTTCACCTGACTCCTGAAGGGGTTTTAAATTCAGTACCTGATTGGCGATAAAACCTTCGATACCGTTTACCATACCGTATACATTGCTGAAGCATCCGTTATTCTTCAGGGCTTCAGATGCCACCCCATAGAGACTAGCGTTGATTACAGCTGTTGGTCCGCCGGATTGTCCGACGATTACATTCTTGTTCATTGATAAACCTCCTGCTTTTTTATCTTCTATCTACTATAAAGGAAATGAAAAAGTTTTACAATACGATGTTGGAAAAATGGGTAAAATCAATTATACTGTTATAATAGTGTTAATGGGAGGTAAGATATGAAATATATTTCATTTGCAGTTCCATGCTTCAATTCAGAAGCTTATATGGAGAAAGCTGTTGACAGCATATTGGTAGGCGGAGAGGATGTTGAGATCATTATTGTAAATGATGGTTCCAAGGATAGAACGAGGGAAATTGCAGATCAATATGCCGAGAAGTATCCGACTATCATAAAGGCAGTTCATCAGGAAAACGGTGGTCACGGAGACGCGGTGAATACCGGACTGCAGCATGCTGCCGGGAAGTATTTTAAGGTTGTAGACAGTGATGACTGGCTGGATGAAGAAGCGCTAAAGGCATTGCTGCAGGTAATCCGCGGCCTGGAAGGTAAGGATCAGGAAGTGGATATGCTGGTATCCAATTATGTTTACGAAAAAGTTGGGATAAAACATAAAAAGGTAGTACATTATCGAAATGTGTTTGAGCAGGATGTCATATTCGGCTGGAGTGATATGGGGCGTTTTCATGTGGATCAGTATATTCTGATGCATTCGGTGACCTATCGTACTGATATGCTGAAATTGTGCCAGCTGAGGCTTCCGAGGCATACATTCTATGTAGATAATATCTATGTGTATTATCCGCTGCCGTATGTCAGGTCTATTTATTATATAGACGTGGATCTGTACCGTTATTTTATCGGCCGCGATGACCAGTCGGTAAATGAGAAAAATATGATCAAACGGGCAGACCAGCAGATATTTGTCACAAAATCGATGATCAATATGTATATGCTGAAACAGATCCCCAATAAAAAGCTGCGTCAGTATATGACCAATTATCTGGCAATTATGATGACCGTTTCTTCGATTATCCTGATCCGCTCCAAACTGCAGGAAAATCTGGAGAAGAAGCGGGAGTTGTGGAAGTATCTGAAGATGAAAGATTACCGCACTTACGTTAAGATCCGCTATGGAATTCTGGGACAGACGATGAATCTGCCAGGCGAACCGGGGCGGAAGATTTCTTCGATGGTATATAACGTGGCCAGAAGGATTATCGGATTTAATTAATCGCTGTAATCAGAATGACGGAGTACACCAATGAAAAATATAGATTTTTATCAGCGAATTGCAATTGTGGGTGCAAAGATTCCTCCCGGTAAAGTGACCACGTACGGTCAGCTGGCATTATTGTGCGGTCAGCCTAATAATTCGCGGCAGGTTGGATATGCCCTTAACCGCGGTAAAATGGGCCGGGAATTTCCGGCATACAAGGTTGTCAATGGTCGGGGATATCTGTCCGGGGCAGCATCTTTTGCTGCGCCGGATCTGCAGAGAGAATTACTGGTGGCCGATGGCATTGAGGTAAAAGATAATAAGGTCAGCCTGAAGAGATATGGCTGGCATCATACGTTAGAAGAGGCGGAGCGGTTTTACAATCTGTTCTTACAAATGGGAATATAACTTTGCAGAGGATGTTCAAGCACCTTCTGAGTATCCGTTTTGACAGAGTATACATTTGTGAAATATAGTTACAATATGTAGTATGGCATACATCAGAGAGGAGATACTAAAGATGATTGAAACAGGGGTAGTACAGGCACGTTTTCAAGTGCTGCATTTGAAGCATATTGAGTATATACTGGCAGCTAAAATGCGGTGTAAAAGATTATTTATAGGAATTACTTATCCGGATGATCTGTTCATTGGTCAGCAGGATCTGACGCCGGAAGAAGCAGAAGTGAACCGGCAGATTTTCCGGGAAGAGAACCCATTAACTTATTATGAACGATATGATATGCTGGTGCAGGCATTGGAAGAATTCGGAGCGGCGAGAGATGAGTTTGAAATCGTTCCGTTTCCTATTGAATCACCGGAGTATATTTTGCAGTACCTGCCCGGTGATGCGACCTATTTTATGACGATACGCGATGATGAAGATGAGCGGCAGAAACGGGTATTGGAAGCTTTAAAGCTTAATATTGATGTGCTCTGGCAGCGGACGCCGGAGGAGAAAGGCGTGACCGGCAGCCAGATCAGAAAGCGGATCGTCGAGGGAAAACAGTGGAAGCAGCTGGTTCCGAAGACGACCTACCAGTATGTTAGAGATCATAAGATTGATCAAAGAATCAGGGGGGAGCTGCACTAGGCATATTCCCCCATAGTCCGGATGAATATATGTCAGTGCAGAACATTACCGGATGATTGTACCGGTCTTTCCTTTCACCCCGTCTTTTAACTTATCAAATCCAGTGATTAAAGCACGGCGGCCTTCACGTTTTTCGACAAAGGATACCGAGGCTTCGAATTTGGGCAGCATATTGTATGCGCCGAAGTGCCCTTCTTCCATATATTTTTTCGCTTCTTCAACGGTGATTTCACCAAGTTGTTCTTCCTTTTCAGTACCGCCGTTGATATATACTTTATCAACGCTGGTCAGAAGAATCAGTTCATCAGCATCTACCAGTTCAGCCATTTTTCCGGCTGCCATATCTTTTTCAATGACCGCACTTGCTCCCTTTAGGTGATTATCCTGACGCAGGACGGGGATACCGCCGCCGCCGCAGGCAATTACAACCTGACCGGCATCCAGCAATGCTTTGATGGCGTCGATTTCAACGATATCAACGGGAAGTGGGGCCGATATGACCCGACGAAAGCCTTTTCCTGGTTCTTCAACGACATAGTTACCCTTTTTCTTTTCGGCATTGGCTTCTTCGGCGGTCATGTAACGTCCGAGTACTTTGGTCGGAGTATAAAAAGCATCATCGTACGGATCCACAATGACTTGAGTTAGAACCGTGCTGACTGTTTTATAGATATTGCGGTTCAGTAATTCCTCGCGGATCGCATTCTGAAGATCATAGCCGATATAACCTTGACTCATTGCAGAACACACCGACATCGGTGCGGCCGTATAGTCCGGGTGAGCGTTTCCGAATTCGTTCATCGCAGCGTGGATCATACCTACCTGCGGGGCATTACTATGAGTAATAGCCACCTGATATCCCTGTTCCACTAAATCGGCAATGGATTTTGCTGAATTCTTAACCGCGACCATCTGTTCCGGAAGGGTGGTACCAAGTGCGCGGTGTCCCAGAGCTACAACAACTCGTCTTTTCATATTCGATACCTCATTTCAATCTTATCTTAAAATAATATTCTTAGGTGAATTATAGTTTGTTTTGACAGAAAAAGCAATGTTTATATGCTATAATGTAAACTATGAAATATACCCTCAGTTGACAAGTCAACCAGAGGTGTGGAAAGAGGTGAAGAAATGCGAGTTATCATAGTAGGGCCTAATGGTAAGATGGGAAAGCTGATCACACAGATTGCAGCTGAGCGTCCGGGATTTGAACTGGTTGCCGGAGTAGCACCAAAAGGAAGGGATTATGTAGGCAGTGATCTGGGTGTGGCAGCACGGGTAGGACGTCGGCTGGGAGCGATGGTTACTGATGATCTGGAAGGAGTGATCGAAGCATGTGATCTGATCATCGATTTTTCCACTAAGGAAATGGCGATGGAAGTCCTTGATCTGGCAACACGTTATAACAAGGCGCTGGTATGCGGCACGACCGGGTTTACAACGGCAGAAATGGACCGGTTCCGGGAAGCGGGAAACATCATTCCGGTTCTCTATGCGGCCAATACCTCGAAATTGGTCAATATAATGAATAAACTGCTGGAGATCACTGCCGGTGCAGTCGGCGAAGATACTGATATCGAAATAGTGGAAATGCACGATCAGTGGAAGCGCGATGTCCCCAGCGGGACGGCTAAAGAAATGGGAACAGTGATCGCCCGGGTGTTGGGAAAAGAGCTGGATGACATAGCGGAATATGGCCGGGAAGCCGGAAAAAATCCGCGGCAGCCGGGAACCATTGGATATCATTCCCTGCGGGCTGGTAATCTTCCCAGCAGTCACACGGTATACTTCGGCGGGATGGGTGAGCGGCTGGAAATCACCCACCATAGTTATGACTGGAGCTGTTTTGCCCGCGGGGTCTGTGATTGTGCGGACTTTCTTGACGGTAGGGCGCCCGGGTATTACACTATTAAAGATGTATTACATTTAGAATCATAAGGAGAGAAAAGGAGAGAAAATATGATATTAGTAAACACAGATTATATTACCGGAAAAGAAGTTGAGATGATCGGCATGGTGAAAGGAACGATGATCCAGAGTGTTCATGTTGGTAAGGATATTATGAACAGTTTTAAGACACTGGTAGGCGGTGAACTAACCTCTTATACAAAGATGATGGATGATGCCAGAGCCATTGCGACCAAGCGGATGGCTGATGATGCCCAGGCGATGGGAGCAGATGCGGTGATCAATATCCGTTATGCATCGAGTACCGTGGCGCAGGGAGCGGCGGAGGTTCTGGCATATGGAACAGCAGTTAAGTTTAAATAGGTTAAATCTTATTACTAAACATTATAAGGATTTATAAGAAAAACCTACTAGTGTGATGGTTGTTTATAAGCTATAATAATAAAGCGGATTCATAGAATCCGCTTTGACAAACAGTCTGCTCAAATAAAGGAGGATTGCGCATGAAGATATTATCGCTGGACCAGGAACTGAAAAAAAATCCATATCCCGGACGGGGGATCATCATCGGGAAAAGCCAGGATGGCCAGAAGGCCGTGACGGCCTATTTTATTATGGGAAGAAGTATGAATAGCCGCAACCGTATATTTGTTGAAGATGGTGAAGGAATCCGGACCCAGGCGTTTGATGAGGCCAAACTGACCGATCCCAGCCTGATCATCTACGCACCGGTCAGAGTATTGGGCAACAAAACGATTGTAACCAACGGTGACCAGACCGATACGATCTATGAAGGTATGGATAAGCAGATGACCTTCGAACAATCGCTGCGGGGCCGCGAATTTGAGCCGGATGCGCCTAATTATACCCCTCGTATATCAGGGATCATGCATTTGGGAGAGGGTCGGTTTAATTATGCCATGTCAATCCTCAAAAGCAATAATGGAAATCCAGAGTCCTGCAGCCGTTTTACGTTTGCATATGAGAATCCGGCTGCCGGAGAAGGACACTTTATACATACCTATAAAAATGATGGAAATCCGCTTCCGAGTTTTGAGGGAGAACCTAAATTAGTTACCATTTCTAATGATATTGAGCAATTTACCAATGGTTTGTGGACCGCTCTTAACCAGGATAATAAGGTATCTTTGTTCGCACGTTACATTGATATCGAAACAGGGGCCTGCGAAACGAAAATCGTAAACAAGAACCAGTAAGGAGAGCCAGCAGATGAAAGAATTAGAATTAAAATATGGATGTAACCCGAACCAGAAGCCGTCAAAAATATTTGTAAGTGATGACCGGAAACTGCCGATCAGGGTATTATGCGGAAAGCCGGGCTACATTAATTTTATGGATGCATTTAACGGCTGGCAGCTGGTCAGAGAATTGAAAAAGGCAACCGATCTGCCGGCGGCGGCATCCTTTAAGCATGTATCACCGGCAGGGGCGGCTGTGGGTCTGCCGTTAAACGATACGCTGGCGAAAATATACTGGGTCGATGACCTTGAACTGTCGCCTCTGGCATGTGCATATGCCAGAGCGAGAGGGGCCGACCGGATGTCTTCATATGGTGATTTTATCGCCTTGTCTGATGTCTGTGATGTGGCCACAGCAAAGATTATTAAGCGTGAAGTTTCCGACGGCGTCATAGCACCGGGATACGAGCCGGCCGCCTTGCAACTGCTGCAGCAGAAAAAACGGGGAAATTATAACGTGATCCAGATCGACCCGGATTACCAGCCGGAGACAATCGAACGAAAAGACGTATTTGGGATTACATTTGAACAGGGGCGTAATGAACTAATCATCAATGATGAGTTGTTTGGCCATGTCGTTACCGAAAACAAAGAGTTTCCGGAACAAGCCAAAATGGATATGGCGATTGCCCTGATTACATTGAAATATACGCAGTCCAATTCGGTCTGTTATGTAAAGGACGGGCAGGCCATCGGGATCGGTGCCGGGCAGCAATCACGAATTCATTGTACCCGTTTGGCCGGCACAAAAGCGGATAACTGGTTCCTGCGCCAGGCACCTCAGGTGTTGGGACTTAAGTTTGCCGACGGCATAGGCCGGGCCGATCGTGATAATGCCATCGATCTGTATATCGGTGAAGATTATATGGATGTGTTGGCAGAAGGTGTGTGGCAGAATATTTTCAAAGTGAAGCCGGAGGTATTTACGCGGGAAGCGAAACGGGCGTGGCTATACCAGATGGAGGATGTTGCTCTGGGATCGGATGCTTTTTTCCCGTTTGGGGATAATATTGAAAGAGCACAGCACAGCGGCGTCAAATATATTGCCCAGCCAGGCGGCTCAGTCCGTGATGATCATGTGATCGGAACCTGTAATAAATATAACATGGCGATGGCGTTTACCGGAATTCGCTTGTTCCATCACTAGACAATTGGAATTATAAGTGCAATAATTAATAAACCTGATGTTTGATAAGAAATATTGATTAATCATCGGGTTTATTCTTATTTGAGGGCTTGTCTTTTTTGGGGGTGCATGGTATCATGTTCAATGCGTGAAAACCTTGTGTTTTAAAGCAGTTTAATGAAATGGAGATGGTGGTATTATGGAAAATTATGACGTGATAATTATTGGAGCCGGGCCGTCCGGAATTTTTTGTGCATATGAATTAATTGAAAAAAAACCGGACATGAAGATTTTGATGATTGAGAAGGGTCGCTCGATTGAGAAGCGCAATTGTCCGAAAAGAAAGACCAAGGTCTGTGTCGGCTGTCAGCCGTGTTCTATTACGACCGGATTCGCCGGAGCCGGTGCATTCTCAGACGGAAAGCTGTCATTATCTCCTGATGTCGGCGGTACCCTTCCGGAAATACTGGGGTACGATAAAACAATCGAACTCCTGGAAGCTGCTGACAGTGTCTATTTGAAATTCGGCGCTGACAAAAAAGTTTATGGATTAGAAGATTATGAAGCGGTTGAACAGATCCGGACCAAGGCGATCCGGGCGAATCTGAAATTGATAGAATGTCCGATCCGCCACCTGGGAACAGAAGAAGGATATAAGATATATTCCCGCCTGCAGGATCACCTGCTGGAAAAAGGGATTGAAATTAAGTTCATGACGATGGTCAAGGATATCATTATCGAAGACGGCGTTGCCAAAGGGGTCGTTACTGATAATGACGAAACCTGCTATGCACCGGAGATCGTATCCGGAATCGGTCGTGAAGGCTCGGAGTGGTTTTCACATATCTGTAAGGAGCACGGCATTGAGACCAGGAACGGTACGGTGGACGTAGGTGTGCGTGTGGAAGTCCGCGACGAGATCATGAAAGAGCTGAATGAGAAGCTGTATGAAGCGAAGTTGGTGTATTATACACCGACATTTGATGATAAAGTGCGGGTATTTTGTACCAATCCTTCAGGTGAAGTAGCAACCGAATATTATGAGGGCGGCCTTGCGGTGGTGAACGGACACGCATATAAATCAGCGGATATGAAAACCAAGAATACGAACTTTGCTCTCCTGGTGTCAAAGAATTTTACCGAGCCGTTCAAATCTCCGATCGAATATGGAAAGCACATTGCTCAGCTCGGTAATATGCTATGTGATGGCAGGATCCTCTTGCAGCGTTACGGTGACTTCCGCCGGGGCAGAAGAACGACGGCTGAACGTCTGGTGCGAAGCAATATCACACCAACCCTGAAAGATGCTGTGCCGGGAGATTTATCACTAGTATTCCCGCATCGTATCATGGTTGCTCTGGATGAGATGATCCAGGCGCTGGATAAAGTGACGCCGGGAATGGCAAGTGATGAAACACTGCTTTATGGTGTGGAAGTGAAATTCTATTCTAATAAAGTGGTCGTTAACAAAGACTTTGAGACTAATATCCAGGGCCTTCGGGCCATGGGCGACGGTGCTTCGGTGACCCGCGGACTGCAGCAGGCATCAGCAAACGGAATTTCGGTTGCCAGGAGCATCCTGAGAAAATAGTTGTATATTTCTTTTACTTTTTATATAATGGATAAGACAGAGTAAGATTGGTTTTTACTGGTAAAGGAGACTTTTAATGGGAAAATATTTTGGAACAGATGGTTTTCGCGGCGAGGCGAATAAGGTATTGACGGTAGAGCATGCTTTTAAAGTGGGGAGATATCTCGGCTGGTACTACAGTCAGGGAAAAAGAGCGAAAGTTGTAATCGGCAAAGATACCAGAAGAAGCAGTTATATGTTTGAAGATGCATTATCGGCAGGCCTGACTTCATCGGGAGCGGATGTTCATCTGCTGCATGTAACTACGACACCAAGCGTATCTTATGTTACACGTACGGAAGATTTTGACTGTGGAATCATGATATCCGCCAGTCATAATAAATTTTACGATAATGGGATAAAATTACTGAATAGCAGAGGCGAAAAGATTGAGGCCGAAGTGGAGGTTAAGGTTGAAGCTTATATTGATAGAGAGGTGCCGGAGGTGCCATATGCACAGCGTGAGCATATCGGCCGGACGATAGACTATGCAGTAGGCCGGAACCGTTATATCGGACATCTTATCTCGCTGGCGACCAGATCCTTTAAGAATATGCGGGTTGGGCTGGATTGTTCCAACGGCAGTGCTTTTGAAATTGCTAAAAGTGTGTTTGATGCGCTGGGTGCCAGAACCTATGTCATCAATAATGAGCCGGACGGTTTGAATATTAATAAGAATTGCGGATCTACCCATCTGGAAATTTTGCAGAAATATGTGGTGGAACGTGATTTAGATATCGGTTTTGCTTATGACGGTGATGCTGACCGCTGCCTGGCAGTGGATGAAAACGGTAACGCGGTAGACGGAGACCTGATCTTATATATCTGCGGAAAGTATATGAAAGAGCAGGGGCAGTTGAACGGAGAGACCATCGTCACTACGATCATGTCTAATCTTGGGCTTTATAAAGCTTGCGATAAGATCGGACTGAAATATGAAAAGACCGCAGTCGGCGATAAATATGTGTATGAGAATATGCAGCAGAACGGATTCTCCCTTGGCGGTGAGCAGTCCGGGCATATTATCTTTAGCAAATATGCTGCAACCGGTGATGGTATACTCACTTCACTGATGATGATGGAAGTGCTGCTGGAAACGAAAAAATCGCTTAGTGCATTAACTGAAGAGGTGAAGATTTATCCTCAGTGCCTCAAGAATGTACGAGTGGGAGACAAGAAAGAAGCACGTGAAAACGCTGAAGTTCAGAAAGCAGTGGCTGAAGTGGAAGCCCGGCTCGGAGACGACGGACGGATTCTGGTGCGTGAAAGCGGAACCGAACCGGTTATCCGGGTCATGGTCGAGGCAGCTACCGATGAACTTTGTAAAGTCTGCGTTGACAATGTGATTAATGTTATCTATGCTCAAGGACTGGCAGTAGCCAATTAAATAGAAGGAAATTTATGAAGATTACAATATTAATAGAAAATGACGGACCAGGCAGATATGAGACCGAACACGGTCTGGCGGTTCATATCGCTTATAACAATCGGAATTATTTACTGGATGCGGGTTCTTCTGATGCTTTTATTCAGAATGCCAGACTGTTGGGAGTGGATCTTGGGGCGGTTGATGCAGCGGTGCTGTCTCACGCCCATTATGATCATTCCAGTGGATTTGATGGCTTTTTTCAGCTGAATAAAAAGGCCAAAGTATATTTGCGGGATGAAGCAAAAGAGCTCTGTTATGGTAAAGTTGGGTTTTTTAAGAGATATGTCGGAATCCCTGAAGGACTTTTGAAGACATATGAACACCGGTTTGTATATATCAGCAGCAATCAGCGGTTAGCCGAAGGAGTATGGTTGATCGGGCATAAGACAGGAGGCCTGGAAGAACGCGGAAAGAAGGGTAAAATGTACCGCCAGACAGACGATGGCCTGAGACCTGATGACTTTGCCCATGAACACAGTCTGGTATTTAAGACCAGAAAGGGGCTGGTCATCTTTAACAGTTGTTCCCATGCAGGGATTGAAAATATTGTCAATGAAGTAAAGGATAAATTCCCGGGTATTGAAGTGTATGCGGTATTTGGCGGCTTTCATCTGATGGGTGTGCGGGGTACTAAAAGCCTCGGGTATTCCAAGATGGAAGTCCGTAGGCTGGCGGAAACCCTGAATCATCAGAATGTACAGAATATTTATACCGGTCATTGCACCGGTGTGCCGGCATATAAAATTCTGAATGAAGTTCTGGGAGAAAAGATCCATCATATGGAGACCGGAACCGTAATAGAGATTTAAACACTGTGGAATCCTTTTCCGATGATCTCACTGGTATTTGAGATCAGGATAAATGCATCCGGTTCAATTTCCTTTATATAGTCACGCACCTTGATCGCCTGCATCCGGTTCAATGCGGTCAGGATGAGGTAGCGGTCTTCGCCGGAAAACGCACCTTTTGCGTCTAATACAGTAGCACCCCGGCCAACTTCATTGACGATATAATCACAGATCGGTTCGGGATTTTTGCATACTACATTAAAGTATTTTGACAGGTTAAAACTCTCGATAAAGTTATCAATCATGAAGGAACGGATAGCCAGCCCGAGGAAAGAATAAAGACCGGTTTTGATATCAAATATAAATAGGCCGGCAATGGTGATCAGAAGATCGGTCAATAACAGGGCCCGCCCGATGTCAAAGCGGGTATACTTCCGTAAGATCATCGCAATGATGTCAGTACCGCCGCTGGAAGCACCCATATTAAACAGGATAGCGGAACCAAATGAAGGCAGGGCGATAGCAAAGACCAGTTCCAGCATTGGTTCGTTGGTAAGCGATCCGCTCATTGGATAAATACGTTCTAACAACCAGAGCGATAATGACAGAAGAATACTGCAGTAAGCTGTATTAACGGCAAATTTTTTGCCCAGTACTACCAAACCGATAACCAGAAGAATCATATTTGCCGCCAAGGTAAAATCACTGGCAGAAATAGAGCTTATTTTGGCGATCAGTACGGCAAGTCCGGTAATTCCGCCAAAGGTAAAATTATTGGCAAATTTAAAGAAATAGATACCTACTGCTATAATCAGAACACTGATAGTTTGAGTGAAGAAAGACTTCACTTTTATTTTCATTTTGAATGATCCTCTTTCAGCATATTTTATAAATCTCTCCACTTAAATTGTAACGCCGTAAATATCAATTGTCAACGCATCATAATAGGTAATTCAGGTAATAATATGCGGTAAATAAGGAGGAGAGAAATATATGTACAATCATTTACCGATTAAGGATGTGTACGCAAGAGAAATTTTAGATTCCCGCGGGAATCCGACCATAGAAGTAGAGGTATTAGCCGGAGAAATTGTCGGCCGGGCATCAGTTCCGTCCGGTGCATCAACCGGAAAATACGAAGCGGTGGAAATTCGTGATGGTGAAGCGCGTTACCTGAAGCAGGGTGTGCAGATGGCGGTTTCGCATGTGAATGATAGTATTGCTGCCGCGATTATTGGCGAAAATGTATTTGATCAGGGGTATATAGACCATCTGCTGATTGCCAAAGATGGAACAGAAAACAAAAGTAATCTCGGTGCCAATGCCATACTGGGAGCATCTATGGCTGTTGCAGCAGCTGCTGCACAGGCACTCAGGATACCGCTTTATACCTATTTAGGCGGAGTTAATGGAAAGGACATGCCGGTGCCGATGATGAATATCTTAAATGGCGGCAGGCATGCCGATAATACGGTCGATATCCAGGAATTCATGATCATGCCGGTCGGGGCAGAGGATTTCCAGACTGGGCTGCAGATGGGAGCGGAGATTTATCATACTCTGAAGCGGATCTTAAGCGACCGTGGATACAGTACGTCGGTGGGCGACGAGGGTGGTTTTGCACCGGACCTGCCAGATGCCCAGGCAGTACTCGAGGTGATCGTTACAGCAATTGAAAGCGCCGGATACAAGATCAAAGAGGATGTTGTGATCGCCCTGGATGTGGCCGCCAGTGAACTATACGATAAAGAAGAGAAGAAATATGTCTTTGCCGGAGAAGGCAAGATGACCGGACAGCCGGTAAAACGTTCTACAGAGGAACTAATCGATTATTATGTTGACCTGATTGAACGTTTTCCGATTCTTTCTCTGGAAGATCCGCTGGATGAAGAGGACTGGGAAGGCTGGGAACTGCTCACGACCAGATTGGGTATGGACATCCAGTTGGTTGGCGATGATCTGTTCGTCACCAATACCAAGCGGCTGCAAAAAGGGATTGAACAGAAAGTAGGAAATGCGATCTTAATAAAAGTAAATCAGATTGGAACCCTGACGGAAGCTTTTGATACCATTGAAATGGCTCAGAATGCCGGGTATAAGACGGTTATATCCCATCGGTCCGGAGAAACCGAAGATATCATGATCGCGGATATCGCCGTGGCCTTTAACGCCGGACAGATAAAAACCGGAGCTCCATGCCGTTCCGAGCGGGTAGCGAAATACAATCAGCTGCTGCGGATCGAAGAAAGAGTGCGGACAATAGGAGCATATAGAAATCCGTTTTTAAAATATTTGTCTTGATTAATGAAGTCATTTATGCTAAACTTAACATGGTTTTATCGGTAGGAGGTGCATAAGCATGGAAATAGTAAAGACTATACTTTTAATTTTATTTGCAATAGATTGTATCGCATTGACAGCGATTGTGTTGCTTCAGGAAGGAAAATCCGCTGGTCTGGGAACAATTGCAGGTGCTGCGGACACTTATTGGGGAAAGAATAAAGGCCGTTCGATGGAAGGGGCTTTGGTAAAATCCACTAAGTTTTTAGCCTTGGCATTCCTGGTGCTGGCAGCGGTGTTGAATTTGAAAATATTTGCGTAAGAAGAAATTCTGTAAATGACGAAACACTCTATCCTTCAGTATAGAGTGTTTCTTTGTGTTCATACCTCCCTTGATGATGTACGACATCGTCAAGGGAGGTAGATTGAAAAGAGGTGATAAACATGGATAATATATTTGAAAAGCGGAAGAAAATCGTATATGATTTTATATATGATGAATTCTATGTTCCGATGAAGCTAAAGGAGCTGGCGGTCATTCTTCAGGTCTCCAGGGAAGAACGGGATCAGCTGCGGCAAGCGTTAGAGGAGTTGGAGAATGAAGGTAAGGTTGCCATAACCGGAAAAGGTAAATATATAAAAGGGCAGTCCGATCGCCTGACCGGAACCTATCAGGCCCATGAAAGAGGGTTTGGGTTTGTGATGATCGAAGGGGAAGAGGATATTTTCATCTCCGAAGATAATACTGGAGGCGCACTGGCCCGCGATATCGTTGAAGCCGTCCTGCTGCAGCAGCAGGGTGGGAAAAGACGCGAAGGCCGGGTCGTCAGGATCGTCGAGCGGGGAACGGTAAAGTTAGTCGGCTTGTTTCAAAAGAGCAAAAACTATGGCTTTGTCTTACCGGATAATCAGCGGTTTGCTAAAGATATCTTTGTCTCCGATGAGGATACCAAAGGTGCTGTAACCGGCCATAAAGTGGTGGTTGAACTTACCTCATACGGTGATGAAGAGAGAAAGCCGGAAGGTAAGGTTATCGAAATCATCGGACATGTCAATGATCCGGGTGTCGATATCATGTCCATCGTAAAAGATCATGATCTGCCGATGGAGTTCTCAGAAAAGATTATGAATCAGGTAGAGCGGGTTGCTAAAGAAGTCAGTGAGGATGACCGGGCCGGCCGGAAGGATATCCGCGGCTGGCAGACGGTGACCATCGACGGCGAAGATGCTAAGGATCTGGATGATGCAATTACTCTGACAAAAAAGGATGGTTTCTTCACCCTGGGTGTCCACATTGCCGATGTGACTAACTACGTACAGGAGAATAGTGCTCTGGACCGCGAAGCGCTGAAACGAGGAACCAGTGTATATCTGGTCGACCGGGTAATTCCGATGCTGCCCCATAAGCTTTCCAATGGGATTTGCTCACTGAATGCCGGAGTGGACAGGCTGGCGCTGAGCTGCATCATGACCATTGACGAGAAGGGTATGGTCAAGGATCACCATATCGTCGAATCGGTAATCTGTGTGGATGCCAGGATGACCTATACCAGCGTGAATAAGATTGTGACCGATCATGATGAAGAAGAGATGGTGAAGTATCAGCAGCTGGTACCGATGTTCGAGTCAATGAAAGAATTATCGGCTATACTGCGGAAAAAGCGTCACAAACGTGGTTCGATCGATTTTGATTTTCCGGAGACTAAAATTATTCTGGATGACCAAGGTCATCCTGTTGATATCAAACCATATGATCGGAATGCTGCCACCAGAATCATCGAAGACTTTATGCTGCTGGCCAATGAAACGGTGGCTGAGGATTATTTCTGGCAGGAGAAGCCGTTTGTTTACCGAACCCATGAGACGCCGGACGATGAGAAAATGAAAAAGCTGGCGTTGCTGATTAATAATTTCGGCTATTCTCTGCACATCGGACAGAATGAAATCCGTCCCAAAGAAGTGCAGAAGCTGTTGACAAAGATTGAAGGGACACCGGAAGAAGCGCTGATCAGCAGACTGGCGCTGCGATCTATGAAGCAGGCCCGGTACACGCCGGAGAACACCGGACATTTCGGTCTGGCAGCACCATACTATACTCATTTCACATCGCCGATCCGCCGTTATCCGGATCTGCAGATTCACCGGATCATTAAAGAGGTCATCCGGGGACGGATGGGTGAGCCCCGTACCGCTCATTATACCGGCATTCTGCCGGAAGTAACTAAACAGGCCAGTGTGACCGAGCGCCGGGCGGAAGAAGTAGAACGTGAAGTTATCAAGATGAAAAAGGCTGAATATATGGAAAAACACATCGGTGAGGTATTTACCGGAGTGATATCCAGCATTACCAAATGGGGGCTCTATGTGGAACTGTCCAATACGGTAGAAGGGCTGGTACATGTCACGAATATGAAAGACGACCATTATGATTATTATGAAGAGCACTGTGAAATGGTTGGCGAGCATACCAGCAAAGCGTATAAATTGGGACAGACGGTAGAAGTGGTTGTGCTGGATGTAGACCGGCTGCGCCGGACGATTGATTTCGTGCTGGCTTAGAAAGGAAAGAGAAGCTATGGCGAAAACCGAAAGCAAACTGATTGCTAATAATAAAAAAGCGTATCATGATTATTTTATCCTAGAGACCTATGAAGCCGGCATTGCCCTTCATGGTACCGAGGTAAAATCGCTGCGTATGGGTAAATGCAGTATTAAAGAGGCATTTATCCGGATCGATGGCGGTGAGATGTTTATCTATGGTATGCATATCAGCCCGTATGAAAAAGGCAATATTTTTAATAAAGATCCTTTACGGGTGAGAAAATTGCTGCTTCATAAATCGGAGATTTTGAAGATTTTCGGTAAAATGAAAGAAAAAGGAAATACTGTGATACCTTTGAAAGTATATTTTAAAGGAAGTCTGGTTAAAGTAGAATTAGGCCTTGCGAAAGGTAAGAAAATATATGATAAGCGTGAAGACATTGCCAAAAAAGATCAAAAAAGAGAAGCGGAGAGAGAGTTTAAAGTCCGCAATTTAGGGTAAAATGATGATCTACAGCAGAATAAACT
>Ga0153944_1000429_pt1 | contig 18034 bp, 23 predicted proteins | sample TSNJ028MetaG_FD_104703 | JGI IMG/M metagenome (GOLD analysis project Ga0153944, IMG submission 104703) | Attine ant fungus gardens microbial communities from New Jersey, USA - TSNJ028 MetaG | ecosystem: Host-associated > Fungi > Mycelium > Unclassified | place: USA: New Jersey, Wharton State... | reverse complement strand
TCCAGCTTGTGCCATAATTGGTGGACTTCCATAAGCCATTGCCACTGCGAGCACCAAAGAAAAGGATGCTATTGAGATTCGGGTCGACGACAAGGCGCTGTCTGAGATCAGCTATGGTGGAGAACCCAAGGGCTTACAGAACATACTTCTCCCCTGGATATGATATCAGTCGATCATCAGACAAGGATCCCTTGATTGAACACTTACATTCCGCGACCAGGCATGTTACCACCGATCTTGAATGATAATGGTGATGGAGTGAACGTCGAGCCACGATCAGTTGAAATGAGTATCTGTCCATTATTGGGATCCCATGAATTTGTTAAGAATCTATGTAGAGGTGTGCTGCTACAGCAGCAAGCGGCAGTGGTTGAGCAACTTTATAGAGTAGAGATTCGTGTACTCGAAGTCCATAAATCTTCAAAATGTAAATCTATTAATGTCATATCTCCTCGTCAAACCATAGTCGAATAGCTTTATCCTTATCCATGCCTGCGGAGGCTACGATACCGCGCGAAGGATGTGTCTGTAATATTGTTTGATCAAAAGTTCTCACATGACTGTCATTGCCAGCGCACCGCTACAGAAAGAACAGTATCTAGACCAGAATATCAGTATTAATGTGTTTACAACGTATCCTCATTCGTACCTCGGTGTCCATCGAGGCACTGAACTACATCTCGCGTTTGCATATCCCAGATATAGACCTTATTGTCTTCACTCCCGCTAATGACAAATTTTCCCCGGTCATAGAGGAGAAAGCATGCGGGAATGCAGTAGGTTCGGTTAATGTGACCCACATACGTTTTCGCACACCGAGAAGTGGAATAATTCCATAATCGAACTGTCGAGTCTTGCGTAGATACCAAAACAAATTTGGAGTTAGGGGAGAAGCGAGCATGAGAGCTAGCTGACCATGAGGACTAGGTGGTAGAGCACAAAGAGCAAATTCTATACCAGATGGGATTATCATCATCAACCAACGTCTTGAGACACTGCCCAGAATCTGCGTCCCAGATCCGTCTTTCACAACATCAGGATCTAGCGCACTAAGAGAGGAGCAATCGTTACCTACATCAACCCGTCCATCGCGCAAGAAACAATTAAAGAACCATCATGATTGAAGCTCACCGCGGTCACTGGGTCGGAGTGAGCAGGGAGAACCTTCAGTTGTCGACCTACAACGTCACTTATTGAAGTTTGATCGCGAAAAGGCTACGACTTACCTCGTGCGACGTCCCAAACACGAATTGTCTCGTCGTAACCTCCGGACACGAGTAGATTGGTATCGGGGTTAAAATTGACACAGAACACGAAGTTGGTATGTCCACGAAGTGTTTTGAATGCTTCGCGCTAGTAAAGTTCTAGGATTGGACCAAGTGTAAGAACTCGCTAAAAACTCACATCTTCTAAGCTCCAAATAATGATGGTCTTATCATCCGAGGCCGATGCTAAATAGTCTCCATCGATGGACCAGGAAACATCCGAGATCCCTTCCGCATGGCCTTGAAATGTGTGGACGAATCGTCCTGTGTCTGTTTCCCAGATTTTGATGGTTTTATCCGAGGCTTTCCTCCACTGTCAGTCAGGCATATGCCACCAGAACCTGAATAGGGTTCAAAAACGTACATGCTGACGCAAGATAGGTACCACAGGGGCTGAATTTCAGACATGAAATAGCCCGTTTATGGCCATCGAGGAGAAACCGAAGCTTGAACTGAGGGCAGTCAATACCTGCCTGATCTTTGTTTTGCAGTCCTGGCTCAGGTCTGCTCTCCGAATCTTTTGACAAGGGCTTGGATGGTATAGGAGAAACAACAGTGTCTTCCATTTCGACATCTCCAACAGGATCCATGGCAAAGGCGTCAAAGTAAAAGTAGAGATAGTCAGGTTGGATCAATAGTTAGAGAGAATGCACGTGCTCAGAAAAATCTATCTCTCCCCAAACTAGAGGTTACGATGGACAACACAGCATCTTCATGGATTACGCCTCCTGCACGCCCTGAGCTCATTGAGAATCTTGTCTCCGGCGTTGGTCAGCCCTTTTCCCATTTTTCTTCCTTGCAAAACTCAACTCCAGTGTAGACCGTTACAATCCAAACAACGTGAGCATCCTGGAGGGCTATCTCTACCACCAGATCCGCAACGAAGAATATGATTGCCTTGCTAATCTTGCCATTCTCAAGTTGTGCGTGTGACGACCAAACCGCGAAAATGATCTGATAGTGCTTCAGGTATCAGTTCAACCCCGAATTGTACAATCCGGAGGTAGTCATAAACATTCTCATAAAGGCGCTTACCGCGGCCCCTTCTCCCGATTTCAATCTCTGTGTATCTCTGCTTGATGAGCGGCCCATCAACGCACCTTTGGATGAACCAGATCCACTGCCAATCCTTCTCCCTGTCCTTCGGAGTCTCCATGATCTACTTCTCCGCTGTCGCTTCCCTGCCTTCTGGGATATCTATCGCTCGGATGAACTCGAAACTCTACGCGATAATTATACCGTCGAAGTAGTTGGCTTCGCCAACGCAGTGCGAGGAGTTGTTATCCGAGCAGTCAAAGCTACATTCACGCGAATAAGCACTGTTCGACTTGGTTCTTACTTGGCGCTGTCTGGTGCGTCTGGGATGTACTTGTAGTCTTTGTGCAAGACATTAATACGCCTGACTAGGGGAAGATCTGTTCGAATATGTCACCAGGCTTGGATGGTCTATTGACTCAGCTAGTTCTGTTGTCAGTATACCACCAAACCCTGATAACCAGATTGAAGCCACTGTTGTACAAGAAGACATCAAGCTGCCACGTACGCTTCATTATTCACTCTCCCCAATCACCCTAATAGTCTGAATTTCCAGAGCTTGCCAAGTTAATCTCGCATTCAGCTCTAAAAGCCTGAACTTGTCTTAGGCACCCAATTCAGTATACACACATTATCTATCTATCATGAACGATGATAATGCTAGGTAACGATATGAAAATATATACACAATTCCAAGTCGAGATCAAAGGTTCAAGAAGGCTGCAGTGGTTCCCCAGACTGCCATAACTGATCCTACGAACATGACAGCAGCATCAAATAACCCGCATGTTCCTTCGAGTTTCACTTTAGCCGCTATGGGACCCACAATGGAAATAGAAAATGCAGAGAAAGATCCCAAGAACGCCATCGCCACGCTGAACCCAGGAATATAGATAGATACAGCTACGGCAGCAAAGGCTACCACGACTCGCGGTACAGTTGCGATGACCTTTTTCAGTACAGCCCGTTTGACTCCATATGGCGTTGGAGCTTCGATTTCTTTCTCGTCTAGGGGGTCTAACCCCATAAGAATTTCCAAAGTTGACATGAGCTAGATGGGAGTCAGTTTAACTTGGCTAAATGTCACTTCAGGATCGAAACTTGGTGCGCACAGGTCGAGTATTGAGGGCAAATTTGGACCTGCTTTTAAGTGAGCAATTGAATCCAATAAGAGATCACGAAACTTACAGAGGGTTGAGAACAAGCATCCAAAGCACAGCATGGTTGAGCAAGGGATTGAATCCAGGTGTATTGAGTATATCAATGCTGATCTATTGAGTTGTGAGGAAGAAAAAGTTCGGTCAACGCAGCAAAACATACCTCTTCGCTTACATTCCCCCCGAACATTAGATAGCCAGCATAACCAATCAACATGTAGATCACTGACGCGACCACAAAAGCCCAGTCGATCATATAATCGAATTGCGAAGGATCAATCATATCCTTCGCCAACGAAGGGATGCAAGCGTGCCCCGCGAACTGAATACCATACCTCCGTTGATCGTGATCCACAGGTGACATGGTAGATAATTGAACTTACACCAGCCATAAATAGCCCAAATGCTAGGCCAAGCTTGTTCGTGCTCACAACGCCAAATGTGGTTTCGGCAGGATCCCAGAAGCTTCCAGGTGCTTCCATTTTGAAGGCACCATCCACAATGACAACTGCAATCAGGAATATGATTGAAATGAGACCAAGAATTGAGGTGTAAGAGAGTAATGACAATGGCAAGAACAGTGTTGGGATCAATCTGTGAGGATGTACTTCATATCAAAAGTTCCTCGTCGTTTCGAAGTACAGCCACTTACAATGGGAGACCCCAGAGCTTATACACATCAGCCGAGTAGGCTGGCATCAACGTATGTAACGAGTCAGCATACAAAGTGACCAAGATGACACTACAAATGCACCATGTCGATTCGATTCGATGCACTGAGGATGCAATCAGGGATAACTCACCTAACAGCGAACAATTCTAGGCAGAACATAAAATTAATGAACACCGTCGCGCGTGGACCAAATGCCTTCCGACCGATGTCGGAATACGTCCTCAAGCGTGAGTCTGAGCAAATGATGCGGGCAAGGACCTTTGCTCTATAACGATGAGGACGTATGAGTAGTAGAATTAAGGAGTGTGCCATCTGAACGTACGTATAGCAAGCCAAGGCACCATACATCAAAACGAGGATAGTGCCCATGAACCAGCCCGAATAAGCAAACGCCAGGGGCTCGGAGAGCATCCCAACACCGAGGAGAATAGCAATTGAGTTAAACAACTAGTCACGAACACATGAGACCTCAGGTCAAATTCAATGCACACCCAGACCAGCTAACCGTTTGACCAAAGGTACTCTGACCACGTCGAGTACTTATTGATTTGACGCTTCTCTGTATCGAACCATTCGAAAGCCTTCGCACCACATGACAAGGCACATTTGAATAATGATGTTTTCCATGTTCTGCTATAGACACCTTTCTTGGAATTTGCTTATGTGGGTTCTTCGCCAACAAAGGCGTCGTCTCTCCTAATTTTGGCAAAGATGCCGGTGACACTCCGGGTAATGCCGATTTGAGGGAATATTTTGATGATGTTTGATGCACCGGAAAACTTTCCGATATAACCAATGGTGATTGCTGCGAGCCGAGGGAGGCAGCAGCAGGATCCAGTAAGTTAGACGCAACGGAACCCTCATCCCACTCCAATTGGCTAATGAACTCGTCTTGAGGCGGTCCCGCGCGAGTTGGTATGCACTGAGCTTCTTGGTCATGCTCATCGAAATACCCGACCAAGGCCTCTTCATTTTCATCATCTGCCCTGGTAGATACACGCGTAGAATCAACAACAAGATATTGTGCACGACGATCTACCAATTCGATGAGTTTGTGGTATAGACAAAAGGAGGAATGATGTACATGATGCAATGACGTCGCGAATGCCAGATGCCGCTGATATTGTCGAGTCCACCTTGGACGGCATGGACAACGGTAGAGAGGTCATGAGAGAGGATTGTAGGGAAGACAGGGGAACTTGGCTAATTTTTTTGCGACGGATCTAATATATCCTTTTGGCCAATATGATCAAGGGACTCGGGTCTTTTCCGGCCGTTATTTTGCAGTTGCTCTCCTGTCAAGATAACAACAAAAACACCCACCAGTCAGTATCATGACCTGAGTTGCTCGCGACTGGTGGATGTAACTCCGATAGCGCCACTCGGATGTTTTGACCAGGCTCCAATATTCCGGTGTTTTGCATATAACCATTATTGAGCTAATCATACACCAGTACAGGGGTATGCAACCTGCCTTTGACGGAGGATGTAAACTAGAAATCTCCTGGCAAGATAGATACACTAAAGATCTAAAGTGAAAGCGAAGCCGACCGTCCTACACCGAAATGAGAGCTTCAAAGAAAGCAGATCCTTGGTAGGGTTGTTGAGAGAAACAAGAATCTCGCCATGAGGCATTACTGGGTATGCGTGAGAGCTCTTTTGTTCTTCCATTGCATATATGACTGCTGGGAAACATCGTAACTTGATCCTATCTTGTTGCGAGAACTACGTCGGGCATCCGGGACTTTGAAATTAGTATTGAGGTCCTATGGTCGGGAGCGTCAGAGTGAAAGGGCAGAGTGTGGTGGCCGGTTACTGACGGTGGTTCGTTTCTTCATCCCTGCTGTAAGGAGACTCCACCACTTGCTCAGCACCGTTTTGAGAGCGAGTTCACGATGCCCTTTCGTATTTAACCATGCCACATACTCTTCAAGCTAGCAAAATGGTGCGATCAGGCGGTCAGCAATCAGAGATAGGATGAACCTCACTTCTTCGACAGTTGAATAGGCTGCCCAATCCCCAGGACCAAGTACGCCTTCTGTCCCTTCTTCTTCCACTCGCCTTGCGTCGATATCTTCCTCTCTTCTCTTGAGAATATCTAAATCAAACTCACTAGGACCTTGGATGAACAGTCGACCAGTTCCATAGTGTCCAAGGGTCAGGTTGTTCGTCGCTGTCAAACCAAGACCATCAAACCACCAGATACGGTTGTAAAACCTATCCTTCCCAAGGGGCTTCGCACGAACACCGCCAACATGCTGTCTGAATTCGCGTTCAATGTTTTCAAGCCGCCTTTCAAGTCTGCCGACTTCCTCATCCAGCCGCCGATGCTCTGCAAGTGCATGCTTTTGTTGTGCTTGCTTAGCACGTGCCGCATTTCGCGCCTTGGCGGTAATGCGAGCGTCTTGTTTTCTGCCCTTCTTTTTTGTTGTCGAGATATTATCTATTGCAGACGAGTCCGAGAGCTCACTGGCATCGTTTATGGACATGTCTTCACCCGTGCCGTTTGTTACATTCGGTGTCAATTCGGCCTCAACAGCAAGAGCACTCATTTCTTGCAAGCTAAAAAGGATGTTTGTTGAGATGACTAGAGGCCAACATCACATGACACTACATACTATTGCTTTTTGAGCCGATTAATGTCAATTCTGGTTTTGCGATATTCTGTTAAGGCCTCTTCACAGGCTTCCATGTGAGCGCGAACTGTTTTGCTAGAGATAGCTTGATTACAGAGGAAAGAGAGTATCGCGATTCGGTCTTCGGAAGAAAGTGAATAGTAGCGTTCAGCGGGGGATGCAAGAGACGTAAGAGGCTTATTTTCAGGAGAATCTAACTCCACTGCGTTTTCAGGTGGTGCAAAGAATAGTAGTGTCAGAATTTCTCTTAGTCGAGGAAAGTTATCAAGATTGGCATGCTAATGTAGACATGAGCAAGGAGAAAGTAAGTGTAAGGAAGACACTGACGTCTTTGAGGCAACCAATCAATGCATCTTCCCAACCTTCTCGACCTTCGGCGTGCCGCAAGGGCACTCGTTCCCAATTATTGCCCACTTCATCCATAGCATTTAATAGGTCTTCGATGGTGATGCCATAGACTTGATGGTTAGGTCCAAGAGTTTGCTTGAGCCTGAACAGCGAAAGTGTGGCGCTGTGACGGGTGCATGCCACAGTTCGGAGATTGTAGATGAGGTTCGAGTGTATCTCGGCGAGAAGAGGACAGGGTAAATCAGGGATTGTATGCTGCAAGGCGCTTGCTAGATCATCCAAGGTGAATAACCAGATATGAAGTGGCTCGCTGCCAAGAATGTTGAGTCTCATTGGAAGGATGTAAGAGTGAATAACTATTACCCATAGGCATTTAGGAAGTTCCAACAAAGCAGCAGTGCCTCGAAAGTATTCGGTGTTTCATTCAGTGGAAGGCCAGAGCGCTGTGCCATTGGACGTCGCAAACTTACCCCAGCCTTCCTGTCCTTGTCTGATAATCGTATATCGAGATCTTCTGTGGGATAACGAACAGGTCTCTTCTTCTTTTTTTCTGCAGCAAGACGCTCAGCTTCTGCCTTCTCCAGTCTTTCCTTTTCAGCCTTCTCATGAGCCTCGCGCTCTTTTTTCCCAACTGAACGAATACACCATCAGATTCACAAGTAATTCTCAAGAATGAATAGTATACCCTTTTCCTCCTGTGCTGTAGTCGTCTTCTTCTGCTTTTTGGTGGGCGGTCCCTCCCTATCCTCCCATACTTTCTTTCGTTTATCAATCTCGCCCTTCTTGATGTCTTCAACACCTTTGCGGGTTGCCTCAGGCATGATGGTGTCCACGCCGTAATGTTTGGCTATCAAAGGTTTCACGGTCCATGGAGAGGCAACGGCAGCATCACGATCAACACAATCTCGAATAAAACGACGAAGAATGGACTTTGAAAAAGACAGGCGATCTCGGCTAGACAAATGTAAGTGTCGCAGAAGAGTTAAGGACTTTGATAGAGATACCTCATGATTCGACAATGACACTCCATGGTGCTACCAATGACCTGTGGCATGACCTCTTTTTTCCCCTTCTCACCCTTTTCTTTCTCAAATTCAAGGATATATATCCAATAATAGTAGAGTTCTGGGTCGTCCCTCTGATTCGCGTCTGCAAGTGGGATACTGAGATCACTACCGATGACATGGGCTTCTTCATCCATATGGTTGAGGGACGAATCGTCGTAGGTGTCTTTCCTCTGTTCGTCCGATTTGAAACGGGGAGGATAGACCTTCATGACGAGGCCATAGAATCTGAGAGGCACGTGGGTAAGTATAAAAGCCATTAGTTGCAGAGAGGAACTTGCTTGACACCCTCAATCTCAACAATGACCTCTGGAGATGAGCATGAGTCGATGACGACACGATAATGGACGGCAAACACACTTTCATCTTTGAAATAGCGATCCTTGAAGCGGTCGTATACGGCTTCGACAAGGTGATCAAGGCGGCCCATGACCTCTTGAGAAGGAGTATGAGTAGATGGTTCTGCAGTAAAGGGGAGAGGCCATACGCCACTGGACTGCCTTAAGGACACGGGACTTGAGAGGCTCGGGAAAACGGGTGTGCAGGGTGCGAGCCTCCTGACGCTCACTTTCTACAGCCTGGAAATAGTCCAAACCACTTTTACCGGTGACTTCACACTGGAACTGCCTGAGGCGATAGAAGGACATGCGTGCAGCGAAGACCCTGGAAAAAAAAAGATAGTCTGGAAAGGGGTGGGATATGAGAAAAAGACGCACTCGTATGACTCAAAGATCTCGCCGGTTTCCTGCAGGTAGAAGACTTGGCGTTCAGGATCTGTCTGGAGAGCATGGACGAGGTCGTCGGAGGGCTCTATGAGGACGACGCGCTTGCGGCGACAAAAGGGCATGGGTGGGGCGGAGGCGAGGCGGGTGGTAAAAAGGAGAAACAGAATGTGGGAGGAAAGAGTGATGGCGGGCGGACAGAAAGGGCCAGGTGGCTTGTCCGAGCTCCCAAGTCCTGTCTCCACTTACCGCGCTCTCTGCCCCTCTGCTCTCTCCTCCCCTCGACTCCTACGTTCCTCTCCCAGTCCCCACCGTCCCCGGCACCCGCGATGCCCACATACCGTGCTTGATTTCTGTGTCCGTCTGTGCAGCGCACATCCGGGCTAACCCTAGCTTCGTCCTCTTGCCATATATATTCGTCTGCCCCTGGCCTCTCCCTATTTTTTTCTTTTTTTACGCTCGCAGTCCTCACCTCTGCCGCTGCTCTGGTGGCCTGTTCGGTCGTACTTCGGCCCTCTTGCCCTCTTGTGATACGCCGCCCTTCTCCGTCCATCTTCACTCATATTTCGAGGCGCTGCACGTGCTCAATCACGTGAACGAATTCAACATTAGACTGTCCTGTGGCATACATAGTTTATTGATCATGTAGTATACCCCTCAATAGGTTGTCAACCTTTTGTTGTCCGGCAAAAGTGGGCCCTACCCTGCCCAGGGCCCCTCTGCCGGTGAGCGTTGTTGGTGAGAGCAGGTGCCCGGAATCACGGTCCGTCAAAGCTTTGCGGTCCGCAATCCCCTTCAGTTTCTCTCTCAAGAGCCATGCCTTAACCTCTCTTCTTCTCCACCTTCTTGCACGTAAGTCTACAATGTCAACAGCTCCCAAATTGAATGTCTTGATGTGTAAGTCGTCCAATTACTTATCCTCTCGTCTAATACATCTATCCGACAGGTGGTACTGTGAGTGATCGCACTGGTTCTGATTGATTATCATTGTACTTACTTTGTGAAGGGAGAGTACACCACAGGATGGACTGGCTATGGAGCATCAAAATCGGATAAAAAGGTTAGGATTTCAGTTACAAAACCCGTCAAATAGCAAGTTCACCTCTACGATAATTAGATCGGCGTATGTTTTTCTATCCACTTTTTGCTGAAGCCCGCATGCTCAACCTATCAAGGTTGTTGCTTTAACGCTCTTTGACCTTCGACGACTGGGCAAGGTAATCGTGTCACTGCACGATGCAGGGCATTTGGCCTAACCTTATATTTAGGTCGATAAACTCGGTATGGTAGGTGTGAATGGCAAAAAGTTTCCCGACATTCGCCAGCATCTGGTGAACAACATTGGCCAAGTCTACAGAGATATGGACCTCGAGCAAGTGTTTTCACCACCCACGAATTAGCCTTCTGACCGGTACATCCAGATTTGAAGAGTTTCCAAAGAATGGCAATGTTGACCCCGACGCATGTGAGTGAAGGTATCAACACTCTAGCTCTGTCTTGATTGACTGACTGCCTTTCATCCGTCAGACAAAGAGGCCATTGACAAGTTGAACCCAGGCGATGCAGTGGTTATTTTCACTCCCGACAGTAGGCCTTTCATCTTCGTTTGCGTCACACTAATTATCCATCAAAATATCAACAGACACTCACTACAGCATCGCGATTTACGCCATCCAACGAGGGATTCACGTTCTCATCACCAAGCCCGCAACTCAGCTGCTCTCTCATCACAACGAGCTGATCGCCGCGGCGGAAAAGCACAAAGTCGTCTGCTTCGTCGAGCATCACAAGCGGTGGGCATTCCTCTAAACATTTCTTCCCTGTCAGTCAAAATAGGTTTTCTCAATCCAATCTCATCCGTCAGCTTCGATCCTGTGTATAGCGATGCTAAAGCGCGTGCTCAAACTTTGGGCGAATTCAATTTCTTCAATGCCTGGATGAGTCAGCCCAAGAGCCAGCTCGAGACCTTTCGGGCCTGGGCAGGCAAAGATTCTGACATCAGGTAAGTCGGGAAAGTCTAATGGCCCTATTCCTATTGCCACCGCGTCGGTTTCGGGAGAATATGAAAAACTTAATTTGACTAACGGGAAAAAATCTGTTTGTGGTACAAAGTTACTATCTTTCGTCCCATCACATCGACATCTGCTGCTGGATCCTCCAGGACCTTGCCGTACCAACCCGAGTGGTCGCGAGTGCTGCAACGGGTATCGCAACGAGTGACCCTTACAACTGCGTATCGGAAACTGAGGATACCATCACCCTTCTCGTAGACTGGCAGTCGATCAAGAGTCCTAAACACAGAGGAACGGGTGTATACACTGCGAGCTGGACGGCGCCGCTCAAAGCCGGCATTCATAGTGGACAACACTGGTATTATATGGCTGAAAAGGTGAATGATCATTTAACCGCGATCTAAGATCGCCCTTCCTAAAATCACCCGGCCCATCCAGGGGGATATTAATGTTGATCAAGCTCACAGAGGATACGATGTCACTGTTGATGATGCAGGAAAGACATGGTACAACCCATTCTAGTGAGTACTCAATCTTTTGAATTGCCTCAACACAGAATCAAAACGCTTTCCTCTTGTCTTTATTATTATTATTAAACATCATCCTTTGTGCTTGCTAATTTATTGTATCCAGTATGAAATACTCTCCATCAGAAACAGGTCATTTTGATGGCCAACATGGATATGGTTATATCTCGATCGAGAAGTTTATCGATGCCGCCCGCAGCGTGAACACCGGTGAGGTTACAGCTTCGAAATTCGATGAGCACGGTCTTCCTACGATTCGAAACACAATCTTGACGACCGCCATTCTCAACGCTGGTCGTATCAGTCTTGATGAGAAAAGGCCCGTTAGCATTAAGAAGAGTGGTGAACAGTGGATTTTGGAATAATCATGTGACAAAAAATCCTGTCTACGCTTTGATTTGTATTCGTAGTCAAATCTATGTTCTCAGTGCCAAGTCTTGGTATATCTCCCGGTTTCCTGGAGCTCTTGTACTGATGTACAAGAGCTATATATATCATTTCAGGATTGATTCAGTGACTCCTGATGCCGCAAGGCAGAATTGGCATAGAAGCCCGTCGAGATTATTAAACACATTGGCACCCTGTGTCAGCCCGGGGTTAGAGCTGGTTACTAGGGACAACTTGAAATGACGAAAATCTCTGGCTGAGCTACAAAACAATGTCCAACAAGCCATTTGTATTGTAGTTGACGTACGGGCAGACAAATTTGAGAAAGTCCTTGTGGTGTAAGCCTGGTATTGGTTGATGGAGTATAACTAAAGATTAATGGGAATGCAGACAAGTTCGGTTGAAAGTGAAATATGAGATTGCGGTATGATGGTGATCGTGCAAGACGATAAGGTCAAAAATAAAGTTGGCATCCGCGCTAGACGCGACGAGGAAACCAGGAGGAAAGGCGTGTATAAAGTGAAGAATAAAATACTTTAAACGAAAGAAAAAGGTATGGAACAATGAAAGAAGGAAGACACTGCCATCTTGTGAAAAGAAGTTTGGATGGAGGGTCGATGATTGAGTTGCAAGAATGAGTTGGTTGAAGAGTGGAATGCATATTGGAGAATGAGTGTGCTAGTCGGATGATTTGAGGCAGGTGGAAAAAAGACCGCGTATACTAGACTATTTCTCCGGAAAGAAAGTGCCATAGGAAAGAACGGAAAAGGGAGCGGAGAGCCCAGGCAACAAGCAAACATACTATGATTTGTTTGACGACGACCTCAAAGTTCTGATAAGTGCCAATTCTGACGAGGCGATGATGCTCTATCTCACTGCCCGATGTCCATCTTTTACCCTCAGATAGGTTGTGGGCTTTGCCAGAATAGAATAGTGGGTGCGGATGATGATATCGAGACAATTATTAGAGAAAACTGATGGATGGATTGCGAAGATGAAATGTGCGGCGCGGTTGGTCGATGCGACGTGTATTGATAATACATTTTGCGGAGTGTTGCATTTTAGACAAAATAAAAGAAGAAAAGCGACAGAGGATACAAGAGGATAGGAACCCGTTACGAAACAAGCGTTGTTCGAGGTGACGAAATGTTTAGATTGTGAAGAGCAGATCGACCAAAGGTGACGAAGTCATGGGGAAGATATTGCTCTGGAACGGTTTCTGTACGATGCTTGTTCAGTACGGGCTCAAAGTGCGACGGTTGGTTTTCTTTGTCATCTGGTGTATAAGATCCCGAGAAAGGATCGCCGGAGAACATCGGCGTAGTCGGGGTGAGAGGCATATCATCCGACACGTCTGACAGTGATGCTGACGAACTCATAGGGGTACTAGCTGCGGATACAGTTGTACGCTTGGGAGTGACAGGCAGGGCAGCCAGGGCGGCTAGGGATTGAGGAACGAAACGGCCACCTTGCAAATAATATTGGACAACAAAGGTTGCTGCTTTGGAGTAGAATGCATATGAGTACTTTTTGATGAGCGTCTCCGACAAGCCATTGACGTGTTTAGATAGTCGGGCATCGAGATAGTCGATGACCTCAAGGCACTCGTCCGTTTCCTCCCAAAGGCGCCGAGGCTTGTCACATAGATAACGAGCAAGAGTTAATGAAGCCAATGCAATCGTTGAGGGGGGGTATTTGATGAACTCGCGATAAAAGAGGGTGATCTCCATCAAAAAGCGGGCGACGTGTTGGACTTTGGTGTCCTCAACATTGGGACCACAGCACATGAGCCTAAGCCAGGCCTCGGCAGTTGGGTGACCAAGAGTCCATTGGATGGTGGAGAGAACATGACCCTCCATTTGGATAAACGCTGACTCCTCATAGATCTCGCGGCAGATCTGAGCAAGATCCTGCACGGTAGGAACCCTTTCTTTTGCATCTTCGAATTTTGCAGCAATCCATAGAGCAGCGCAGCCAACGAGCTGGTAGTGCTTGATATAGACAATGCGACGGGAAACATAACGATCCACGATGTTAAGAGTGAGATAGAGTGTCTCTGGACGCAGACGGAAAGTAAAGTGGATTTCTACGAGAAAATCCACTAGACAGGGACGCATGTGCCACCGAATCTCAGGCTGCTGGTCCATTGACTGAGTGGACGACATAGTGAAACGCTAGGAGGAGGTTGAGCAACGGCATTCTTCGGGCGAGCTGTGATTAAGGGGAGGGGAAAAACTGACCTCCATATCGTGCATATAATAGCGGATCTCGTCGCGATACTCCTCCTCGAGCAACACAGACTCTTTCCTGCAGAATTGCGTCCCTCGAAGACGCTGCTGCTGCTGGATGAGAGCGAATTTGGCTGAACGCGGGGAACGGCAGGCATATGAGGCAAGAAGCGAAGGGGACTTGGAAGCTTTCTGGACCCCGTGGGGAGGAGGGCGCTTCTTGGGGTAGATGAGGGAGTTACGGGACTGGCGATTTGAGGAAGCGGTATCCTTCATGTCAGTGCTAGTTGAGTCTGAAGCAAGCCTGTTGGAGGGGGACGGGTCAGCATCGCTGGAATCAACTGTGTCGCAAGGGGTCATCGGCGTCTGATGGGCGGAGAAAAAGAGGGACGCCCTGTCACTAGCCAGGCAGGATGCGGACAATGACGACGACAAAGGAGAAGAAACCAGCAGGCCAAACAACAAACAGAGGCTTGCGATCGACCGAAAATAAATTTGAGAAAACAAACCTACAAGGTGGAGATGAAGCAAGCCAGTGAGCATGCACGAGAACAAGTCGGCTGCTGGTCTGTGGTCTAAGGAGGTCGTGAGCGTGAGCGGTGAGGGGGAAAGTATGTGCGCCGGGAGACGGACACAACGACGGCAGAGGACAAGAGGGAAAACAGAAGAATATAAAAGAATGATTGGCAAATGCCAGTCAAGATTGATGCCAACTTCGGGTCCAGAATATTAGTGGTGGTTATCAGCTCCCGAATAGGAAGGTCTATCTCCATCCCATGTCCGCCATTTCATCTTATACCCTGCTCGAGCCCCCTTCCGTAATTACTCTCTATCTGTCTACATTGGATACGCTGTCCATCAACACCTGGTGACCATCGCGCCAGGAGAGGAATGAAACTACCACACGATTTGAACGGCTCCAGATCGGGAAGGATCTGCCTCAGGCAGTGTCAATCTGATCGTTCCCACGACCCCACGTTTTTCAACGAGCTCGTTCCATGACGTAGATCTCATTATCCGACACAGGCCGAGCAATGGCAACAGAGTGGAAATCTAACCTACCTTTAGATACGGCAGCAGACCAGGGACTATGAAGCTTGTCAACGCATGTTCTGGAGTTAACAGGACTGCTTACGGGTTGTGTGAATGATTGTCAAGAAAGCTGGAAACTGAGACAGTGCAACACAGCAGAAATCGTCAGTGGGCGCTCACTTGGTCAGAAAAAATGTCGCCTACAGATATTAAGGTTGTCGGCAATCACAAATTGTAGTGGAATTACGACTGGAATACAACAGGAAACAAAAAAGAATGACTGTGGTGAGAGAAAGTTAGAGACCGCTCCAGGAGTGTCGCCGCTTGGGTAGACCACGACGGAGTTTGGAAGGCCGTGCACACGCTCGAAATGAATTGAGCGTGTCCAAAAGCAGCTTCAGCAGCCAGCGACTTGCTAGAGGCACAGAGACGACTGGAGAGGGATAAAGAGAAAAGGTGCGTCGACTCAACAAGAAGCAGCTTTTCAAGGACAAAGAACAGGCGTGCGCTTTGACGTGGACCCTTTTCCTTTTTTCACAATACCAGGCTCACTTCGTAATTCGATCCATGCCTGCAGGTCATCCTTGGCGTTATGTAAGCATTTTTCCCTCAACGTATTAGAAACTCCCTAGAAAATGTCTAACTCACTGAGTCGCTGTCTCAGTCAAACAAGCCCCGGTCTATTGTTTGGTGTGTTTAGCACTCCTCCCTCATACCTTACAACTTGTCTCGCTCTAATGAAACTAGCTAATTCGGCCCGAATCAGCGGGAATATAATTAATTATCATCGTACTCTGATACGTCCATTGGTGGCCTCCAGCCACATCATCTCGCCGCACAGGGTCGTACGTATACTAATCTTACAGCTCATATCCTATTCCATCATCCTGATAATACAATAGTTTTGTATCACGGCTTGTCAGTCCTCTGTCACGTACTTAGAAGAATCATTAATTTCTGATAGCATCTCGAGCTTCTACTATTGTCATGTGGGATCGGGAGAGATCTGTAATGCATCAGAATCATTTGTCCATTCTATTCCGCATGCCGACATCTTTTGTTATTCAAGTTCTAGCTGGTTACCAAGAGCTAACAATGATTGTCACAAATATCCCCCTCTGCTCATCACCGCAAGTTCGTTGATCTCTTAAGTATGCGCAGTACTCATAGAATCAACGCATCAACTTGGGTTCTCTCGCCTTGAAATTTTATGGGTGTCCTTGACGATGATACCTTTGGAGGTCATCAGAATAGCCCTGATCATGCATTTCGTTCCCACTCGGCTGTCCGCGGAATCTGCATATCGAATTCGGAAGCTCTCTGATGTGCAGCCAGGCACCATAACATTTATACGATAAGCATGACTACAAACTTGGACGTATATAACAATCCTTCGGCAAATTTGAGTGGCGCTTAATATGATATAGCGGCAGTTATATGAATCTACGTTCGCCTCGTGCAAAACCCTACTAGCTTTACCAAGAATCACCCTGCTTCTACCCCATCTGCCATCACAATCCCTTTTTTACATTGGACATTTGACCCAAAGTAAGTGAGAACCCCATCGGGTGCTGTTCGGCCATGACTTCGCAGAGCCTTTTATAGGGCCTCAGTGCTCAACTAGAACCCCGCCCATCTGACGTGAGTATTTGATTGAGGCGAAGGGAGTAGCCATCCATGAGAATCCTGTCCTGTACTTGCGGAATTTTGCGGGTCTCCTGTGGTACTCCAAAGGAAGGGGTGCACAAGACATGACACAGTGAACATCGAGAACTTGAACCAGGCTTGAAGATATCCGCTCAACTCGAAGAATCAGAAACTATGAGTCAGAGTAAAAAGCCTCTCTGCTAACTTTTACCGATGATTCTCTGAGCCGAGTTTGAGTGGGCAACACTTTTATCAAGGTTTCTTTGTGATATCTCAGATAGATACCGATAATCTGACCCATCGTTGTACCTGACTATTCTTCAGTTAGTTTTTTGCAGTTGTGGTCCAGACGGAATGATCACAAGGTGGCCGCGTTCCCCCGAGCTGTAGGCAATAGCGTAACAACCGTTTGACTGTTATGGGTATAGGCTAAGGTATATTCTAAATCGACTCTGAATTCTTCCGGAATTTTACCATTAGGTCTTATAAATCTCATCGATGGAATTGATTCAGTACTTAAGAGTCCAACAAAGAAAGGTCAATGAGGTATTCAAAGAGCTGCATGATTAAGACATTATACACAATTGAGTAGAAAACCAGACGTGGCTAATAGAAAGAGAGTGGGGCTGTCAGAATTCACTCCCGAGGAGCTCCACCCATCAAAAGAGCAATGAGATCGCTAGTATGACCATTATTTGGACCGCTCGCCCCTTGCTGGAATTGCGAACTCATGAGGTGCGAGGATGGATGGAGTGGAAGTTGTTGACGGCCAGCAAAAGGGGGACCCTGCAAGTGGTTGGCCTGCTGGAGATTATACAAAGGGTTTCCTCCTCGTGGACCAGGGAGACCCGGCCCCGCAATACCCAGGATTTGGTTGGGGTTCTGCGAACGCTGATCCATGTTGTGCACAAGACTAGGGTGGGGGACCGAGTTTTGAAGTTGATGCACGTTTGGAACAGGTCCACGAATCTGAGGATTACTGAAATTGTTGACGGCGAAATTAGTGAATTGCTGTTGCTGCGATGGAGCCGCGTTTGGGAGGAGATTGGCATGTAGAGGGCCGTTGGGGACTTGTAGGCCAAGAAACTGGGTGGAATCATGGGGAGGACGACCACCGAGGTTGGCAAGACCAGGCGGTAAACGTTGTTGCTGAATACTGGACATTTGGTTGTGCGGGCCAATACCTGGAGAAGGACCACCCCGAAATTGTGCTTGTTGCAAGGGCAATCCCATATTGCGGCCACTCTGAGAATTGAACATCGATAGATTTGGACCACTAAAAGGGTCGGGGCCTCGCTGCG
>Ga0153944_1000424_pt1 | contig 18175 bp, 18 predicted proteins | sample TSNJ028MetaG_FD_104703 | JGI IMG/M metagenome (GOLD analysis project Ga0153944, IMG submission 104703) | Attine ant fungus gardens microbial communities from New Jersey, USA - TSNJ028 MetaG | ecosystem: Host-associated > Fungi > Mycelium > Unclassified | place: USA: New Jersey, Wharton State... | reverse complement strand
GGGAGCTCGGCCTGGGGACTGATGAACCCAAAAGTTCAACAAAGCCAACAATAAATATTCCTTTGCAGGGTATTGAGATCCTCGAGTAAGCGCCTAATTTAAGGCTTGGTGTAGGATAGGAAATGACTTCGTTTTGGTAGCATTGCTGCAGGGCAAAACACAACGGTGCTCTTAGCAAAACCCAATGACAAGTTCTCTGATCTGCCGAGGCACCCTTGTGATGTTCAGTCTCCCCAAGAATGCGTCAGATGCAAGAAGGATGATGGTGACCCACTGGAGTGTGATAAAGTACTTTCAAATACTCTTCATTGTTCGGATGTTAAACTGATCCTTCGCTCAAGTGTGATTCTCCATGGCACCTCGAGTGCCTGAACCCACCTCTCGACGCTGTTCCTGACGGTGAATGGTTCTGTCCCCAATGTCTCGACGACCCTGGTGCACCTGTCGGTTTCTGGAGGGATCTCACAACTAAGCGTAAAAGGCAGAGAGCGGAATCGTCCGCGGACGACATACATGCGGACCATAGATCCAAGGGCGGTGCGTGCTGATTATCCTGATAATTTGATCGGAGATCGATTTACTTTTTTTGGTCATCTTTGTAGGCCCAAAGAAAAAGAAACAGTAACACACTCCCTGGTACAGTGATCTGAGACTGAAAGGCAGTATTCTTTACGAAGGATGATAGTAATTTCTTAGTTTTCTTGGGATATGAGGCAGTAAATTCATGTGATCTTCTGGCATCTCAGTCTTGTGTATGCTTTCCTGGCTCCACCTCTCGGACTCTGGGTAGTAACGCATCCTGTACGATATTTACATATTTCTTGGAATGACACAATTTTTGGGATCTATTCAGACAGGGACTTTTCAGAGACTTTTCTTTCTTTAAAAAACTCATTTTTTACTTCGCCACCTGCGAAGCGTGATCAACAACAGGCAACATGTATACGTCGTCGAGCCATGAAAAGCATATCAGTTCTAATCAGCACATGTAACCTGAGGTATCTTGCAGAATAATGAATACAAGTGGTGATATATCGCATGAGTAGATGGACCAGGAGAGGCAATGCAAGAGATTAATTGAAATGGATTTGGACGACTGCAATGAGTGTTTTTTCTTATTCAACAACTTATTACGCGGTGTACGTACACAGTCCGCACTGCAATGAGTGTAGTACCTGGTAGAAGCTGAAAACACTGTGACATTAGCTTGTGACACATCTAGTTTGACATATTAGTTGACAGGTGACTCGAGATCTCGAAACGCGATGACGCCGAAAAATTTGACCTTCAAGTTCACAATCATCGAGCATAAATTCATTCAGCAGTCACTCTTTGGATCATTGCACTGCCATCGTCGACAGCTAGATCTTCATATATTCCAAAATCACTGAGCCTCCTGTAGTTACCCCAAGCCTTCTCATCTGATTCTGCTCCATCATGACCATTCGTTGGAGATGGGGGCCACTGCGCTCATTACTTGCTCTGTCGCCAGTTCTTATAGGCGTACCCTTTATCTCTCTTAAACAACATTATGGTGAGCTCAGCTGCTTCGGATGCCTGTCACCGCCACTTAAGTCTCTTTTAGCACTTCCAGAACCACTTGTTGACCTGTGGGTACTAGGAACCCGAACTATAAAGGCTTATGCTAATGAAATGTTGCATTCAGTGCAAATCCCTCCTCAGGGTTGCCGCAAATCTCAGAAGTCAATATCCTTGGCGTTGCAAAGTACCTATCAGAGGACATTGGCTATAGAACTGTCGGAACATTTGAACATGCTCTCGCAGACACATGGATGACTCAGCAAGCCGGGATAATGCAGACTGAATGCAAAAAAATCGTAGCGACAACTGAGCGGAAACTAGAGTGTGAGATCTGGCATCAACAAGGTAGCGGTAGCCATAGGTGTATCCTTGTCTTCTATCTATTGGGAAAACAACGGACTGATTCTGTCAAGGTTTGACATGATGGGCAAACGAGTATACAAGACCTATGTTAACCTGACAAATATCATCATTCGTATTTCGGACGGAACGCCAGCGGGAAAGGAACATGCTATTTTGGTCAATGCACATCTGGACAGTACATTGCCAAGTCCAGGGGCTGCTGATGATGGTCTTGCTGTTGGGGTCATGCTTGATGTCATGCGGGTGCTCATCAATACACCGGACTGGTCACCTAAACACTCGATTGTCCTCTGTAAGTCGATATACCACATATCTCATTCTATTCTTCTGAAGTGCCTTCAGTATTCAACCATGCGGAAGAATCACTTCAAGACAGCTCGCATCTTTTTTCCACGCAGCACCCAATTGCATCAACGTGTGTCTTTCTCTAAAATATCCCTGAAGCTGTGTCTGACTAAGCCCAGTGTTCGCGCTGTTATAAACCTCGAAGGTGTCTATCTATCTTGCCATTCCGTGGGAGTCAATTACTGACGTGACCGAAGCTGCGGGCTCAACAGGTCGTGAGCTGCTTTTCCAAGCAACATCTGAACAGATGATCGACGCATATTCTCGTGTCCCTAGGTGCTGTCTTGAGTTCTTACAGTTCCTATCTCACTCGTGCTTATCTCATTTTGAAAGGCCTTTTGGTACTGTTTTTGCCAACGATATCTTTAGCTCAGGCATCCTTCTGTCAGAGTAAGGGTTGTTCCTGCACGCATGTATTAAAATTCTGAAAGTGATCTAGTACAGATTTTCGACAGTTTGAGCAATACCTCAATATAACCGGTCTCGATGTGAGTACATCCTTCAAAGATTTTGCCGTTTGCCAATCGAAAGAGTCTTATATAGATGGCAATCGTTGGGAATAGCTATGTTTATCATATGCGGAAGGTTCGTTCATTGACTACAGCATCTGACATGGAAATATTGGACTTTACTTCAGGATCTTGTTGAGAATATTGAACCCGGCGTTGCTCAGGTAAGATTCATATGCGATGGAAATCGGGTAATTCTGATGACTCCACAAGCACATGGCTGAGAATGTTTTAGCGCTTCTCCGATTCCTATCTTCTGACCAATCACCATTGCCCACCTTGACTGCAGGGTATGCACGACCCTCGACTGTATATTTCACGCTCTTCGGAAAGTTCTATATGTATTCCTTCAAAACTGCAAGAGTTATGTACCTAGCCCTTTTCGTTGTTTCGCTCACCTTCGTGCGGATTTCGACGGCTCGAAAAGAAAGGGCTAATTTGGTCCGAGGCTTGGTGGCGGTTATGGCATCCACTTTTGGCACGGCTACCATGCCCAATTTGGTTGCTCTAATAATGAGTAAGGGACTGAACAAGGGTATGAGCTGGTTTTCAAATCCGTTCTCTCCGATTGTTCTGTATGCACCGCCTGCCCTCCTCGGTGCATTGCTGTCTCAATATCTGGTTGGGCCAGTTTCTGAGCAAGACATCCTCAACGCTCTTCTCGTTCTACAGTCTGGGCTAGCATATGGAATACAAATGGCTGGAATTGGATCGGCAGGCCTGTTCTTCCTATCTGGCTTGCCGTTTTTCATTGCGTTACTGTTGAACCGTCTGATCACCGGGAATACGACTGATATATCCCTGATCACATACGCCATCGCACAATTGGAGCCCCTACTTATCGGTTCCCTTATGCTAGCTATTGTCTCCGAAGTCTTTGTACCCCTGGTGAGTCAATCTATACTTTACTAGGATGTTGTCAGCAAGAATCATCCAAGTCCATGGCACCTAGACTGGTCGATTCGGGGCTCAAGCACCCGCAGACAATATTGTAGCAACAATAGTGGCACTTCTGGGTGCACAAGCACTTCCACTCATTGTGCCCTTCGCTCACCGGTTTGGGCATCGAAAACTATTAAATGCGATCATGTTGTCAACCACTGCGACAGCGATTGCCATGGCTGTTTTCTCTATGAAACATCCATTTGATAAGATGCACCAAAAGAGATTATTTATTCTACATTCCGAAAACGTGCGTCTTCTTTTAATGATTTCGAATAAATCCCTGAGAATTTTTCAGATAACGACACAAGAGCACTTTCTACATATAGCTGGGTCGGATGGTGCTCCTGGACTCGCCCTTCTTGTTGAAGATATCACAAAAGAATTTTCCACGTCGGATGTTGTTCCCGAGCCGATCATGATGAATGACTATAACTCAGACTGGGATTCGCTCTATCCGTTTTCTGCCTTCTTGAGTCCATACAAGGTCCCATTGACAGTGAGTGAAGACTATGTCTCACCGTGGGCAAGCGAACAAGGTCTCGTTGTTTCTGCCATCAATGACTTCCGTGATACGGAAGCGGGTACACGAAGTGTAACAATCCAGGTCAAACACCCAGGAATTGTCTGGTCTGGTGCGCTATTGATTGTTTCAGATAAAATCACTGATGGACCCCAACTCTGGCAGTCATTGCATTCGATGCCCATGTGCTGAGGTGGACACTTGACGACAACCCTCCGAGCGAATATGTTCGACACTTTATCAGAGAAGCATCCTTTTATGGAGCAGATACTTGGAGTGTAGATATTGTCACCAAATCTCCACCTAATGCTACCGATGAAGAAACTTTATTAGTAAACTTCGTTGGCATCATGGAAAAAGGGATGTGGCCGGCGAAGGAGGCTGTAAAAACGGAAGGAGGACCCGCCATGCAGTTCTTTGAAAGGCTCGATAGATGGCTGGAGGATAAGTCTGCTGGCACTGTTGATGCACTCCTCATGGGTTGTGTTGGGGGTGTTTCACGAATATGAGTCGTATTACTCAATGCAGCGGAATCAATCTCATATCCGGGTTTTCTTTTAATCATGAGGACTTCGTAGCCCACGGTATTATGCAGGCTGTAATGTCATAGTGGTGACAGGGCGGAGCTATGACTTGCGCATGTACTCCACCTTTCGGATTTCGGAACTTCAAAGTTTGATAGGGATGCTATTTTGATTTTCATTTTGTTACCACGGACTTGTGATTCACTTTCTAGCCTAAGGGTCTCTAGAGATATTTTCTCTGTCATGATGTCGCTATCGTTTATCGTTTTTCCATGAATTTGGTTGATTTACTATGTCCGAGTGCTCTGGACGCAAGAGACCTTCTTCATTGTCCGCTTGGCTGAGATTTAGCATCTCCGAGTCGGATTGGCGTCGGACTGGCGTTTGCCAGTTTGGGGTTCCGGCTTCTTAGTGATGATAGGCCGGGAGCTACCTTATGAAAAGGCAGGACAGCCCTTCGGTCCTTTCACAGTATCGTTTCCAACGCCCAAAATGTTCGCAACGGTGCTTTTTATGTTTTGCAGCTCACTATGTTTGATCTATATCCTGTTGCGACTGAGACGCAAAACCAGATGGCGGATGCCTCCCGGTCCCGCTCCTGGGCTCTTCGGAGACAATCGATGGGACGTCCCTTTTTACCAGCCATGGAGGAGATACACAGAGTGGCATAATTTGTATGGTGAGCTTTTGATTCACATTATCAGATATGATCTGTTGCCTCTGAATAGTCTTGTCCTTTAGGTGACATTATCTCCTTCTGGTTGGGCAGCACACCCATCGTTGGTATGCATCACCTTTGATCTTCGTCCTCCTGGCGAATATGAGCTTATAATTTCTTAGTTCTGGGTACTCTTAAGGCCGCCTATGATGTTCTAGAAAAGCGCGGCAACATCTATTCCAGTCGACCGCGTAATATCATGGGGTCAGTAGTCATTTTGATAAACCATCTCAGCGATTTAGTTGACCTTGGTTGATAGAGGGGAACTTCTTTCTGGTGGGATGCGAGGGGTTGGTATGCCATACGGCCCGCGATGGAGAAATTGGCGAGCTGTGAGCGTACCACGTTTCACAATTGGTGCCCCATTAAAGTTTTTGAAGCTTATGCATGCTGGTCTATCCATTGATGCATCGCAAACTTACAAGACACTTCAATCATTAGAGTCTAAAGTACTTCTCAATGACTTGTTGGGTGCGAAAGACTCGGAAGAATATACTCAGCATCTTCGTCGGTGAGTCTTCAAAATCAGTTTCCAGCGAGTCGCATTTTCACTCATCTCTCAAAGGTATGCTATCTCCGTTGTTTCAAGCGTCGCATATGGCCGGAGAGTTCGGGACATGAATCACAAAATTGTGAAAGAAAATGAAGAGATCGATCGTTGTGAGTACCAGCATATTCCTTTTTAATAGCAAATATATATCAAAATATCTATAATACAGATTTATCAAAGTCAGTGCCAAGCTATTCATTGTTGATTAGACCTTAGCTGACCTTGAGTCATTACCAATAGGGCATTGCAAGTTCCTCTTCTATTGTACTCTCTTATTAGTCTGCTGACTGAACCGCAGGGACCTTAGTAATTCTTGGGTCGACACTGTAAGTGGATTCATTGGCGCGCATCTAATATCATTCTGACAGACAGAATCAGTGGCCCTTTCTCCTTTATCTCCCGGTAAGAATCTCAATGCACAAGGACATAGAGTAGACCTCTTATCCATTGCAGAAATGGTTACAGTGGTTCCGGCATGAACCAGAACAAATGCGCAAACGCGATACTAGGGTCTACCTCGGCCTTTTGAATGATGTGCGAGAACGCATAGAAACAGGGACCGCTATGCCATCTATCGCAAGCAAGGCTCTCGAAAAAACAGCCAATTGGGGCCTTAGCGATACCGAAATTGCCTATGCTCTGAGTGCCCCTTGGCAAGCAGGAGTTACAACAGTAGGTGCATCCAGTAGGCTGGCTAATGATTGATTATTCACAACAATTTAAAGAGCGTCTCTATCTATAAGATTTTTATCAGTGAGTGACCATCAACCAAGTTTCTAGGTCAGCTATCATTGACCTTTTACTCATACACAGTGGCCATGCTACACTATCCTACAGTCATGAAGAAGGCACAAGAGGAACTTGATCGTGTTGTTGGTATTGACAGACTGCCCGAATTTGATGACATGGAACGTCTCCCTTATACCCAAGCTGTTATGAAAGAGACACTTAGGTGGCGCCCCATTCTGCCTCTGGGTGTTGCGCATAGCAACATCTGTGACGACGTCTACAATGGCATGTTCATACCCAAGGGTAGTAGGGTCCAGGCGAATGTCTAGTATGTAATAAGTCATTTCATGCTTAGATGAATTTAACATTTCTCCCAGTGCTATGGCTCAGGATCCCGAGGTCAGGCGATCTCCAATACTTCCAGTGGAGGTAGACCATGACTGAATGACCGATTCATTTGAACAGATGTTTTTGAATGCTGATTTGTTTCAGCCTGAGCGATTTCTGGATGGGAAAATTCCTACCTTTACGGCCGGATTCGGATTCGGTCGGAGGATATGTCCAGGCATGTACATTGCTATGAACTCGTTTTCGGTATTGTTCGCTCGGTTAGTACCTGTCTCGATAATCACAATACTGCCTATCATTGAACTTTGTTCAGGACCTTATGGGCCTTCGACATCCAACCAAAGCTGAATGAACTTGGAAAACCTATTTTACCAGAGACTGAAACGATGGATGGACATCTATCTATTCAGCCTCGTAAATTTACTTATCATCTGATTCCCCGCAACGCCAGTGTTTCTACCGTGATTGCAGGAGAGGCTGCGAGGGCCGAAGAAGAGCTGATCCCCTGGACATGACGAAACTTTAATGTCTGACTTGTGGGAGACACTGTCTCCCACATCTCTCGGAGCATCCGTATCATGTGCATGTATGTGTCTACGCCATCCGTGGCCTGGAAAGATGCCCATTCGGCAGTATTTGTAAAATAAAAAGATTGGATGTCACGCAAAGTACACAATCCTACTTACACTGTGTTAACGAGATACTACGAGATGTAAAGTCTTATTTATTCACACTTATAGAATCTGCAACTATTCCAGAATTGAACCAGGGTCTGGGGACCGACATTCACTGGACTCCTCCCCTCAAAGTTTATCTGAAATGTGTTCACAAGGAAGACCGACCCGATCATTCCGAGAATATCTGCAAGGGCATGGATGCAGGCACTGATAGATTTTTCCCTTCGCCTTTTACGCCTTATGTCTCATCCTGGGAACAAACACTTTTCACCTTTGCAGAATCAATAAACCATCAACTTCACACGGTCTATTGACACGTGGTATTTCCCTCGGCCACGACGAACAAGTCAACGAACAAGTCAACAAGTTTTGGTCACTTGCTCTCCCCATTCAACTTTTTTGGAAATGTCACCTTTTACTGTTGCAGGAATGTCTTCCTCGACGACCTCACACATCCCCAATCTCAGCTCCTGGGGAGTCACCGGTTCAAGTAGTCAATTTGGTTCGTCGTTCGGCGATAGTTTGTCGCAACCCGCACGAAATCAATACCAATCGGGTTATCTTTTGGTGTGTCTATCACTTGTTTTGTGTCGCTCATTTTTACCCTATTCTATCCTAGTCAACCTCTCGAGATGATGTACGGACCAAACTTCCAAAAGTCCTGAATTGTTGACTGACCATGGCCCGTTTAGCATGCTTCGCAGAGTAGTTCACGAGTTGACGAGTTGCCTCTAATACAATCTAAAGCCAAGATGAGCAATGCTCACGCGAGAGGATCAACATTCGATTTCGGCATGGACTCCATGTTTCATAGCCAGCCGTGTGTTCCTTTTGTATCTTGTTTTTCGTTCAGAATCATTGATACATCACCAAGTCAGCGTCAGACACTCCCGGATGAGGATGCCCCCCCACAAGCTTCGGTACTCGATATACCATATGAAGCTCGTGGCAATTCTTCGCCTCGTACTTTGCCAAAGAAAGTCAGTATCTGAGATATTGATATGTTGGTCTTTAGCTCACTTTTCTTATCAGAAATCAAATCTCGAAGCATCGCGCTTCAGCCGTCGGCCTTCGCACGTTCCTGCAAGTCAACCCGCACAGCCAGTCCATGTTATGGTCTTCGGCTATCCTCCAGACGAATACTCGTCTATGGTGGAATATTTTAAGTCACTTGGCGACGCGACGGAACCCGAACCTGATAAACGCGTTAACAATTGTTTCAGGATAGGGTATCAGAATACTGCAGATGCAGTGCGAGCAATAGGGAAGAATGGAGATGTTATACGCGGAACTTTCATGATTGCGACCAAGTGGGCCGTGAGTATCCTTTTTACTGCCTACCCAGAGTATTCCTTAACCTTGTTCTGTTCACAGGAACCTGTCCACGCTGAAGCAGCCCTTGGTTCATCTTTTCGACAAAGTCTTTCTGGAGTAACTGAAGCCCACTCTTTAGGGAGTGCAGCGGATACCGATGAAACGACACAGCCATCTCTCGTCTCGAGTGTACAGAGTATCGGTACTCCGATGCAGCTTCGCCCAGCATCGTCTGCTTTTAGGAAACAGACAGCTCTTTCCGAACCTCGACCGTTCCCGCCGGTACCCACTCCATTGTCTGGTACGGTACTTCCCAGCGATGGAATAGTGCAGAAAGTCCTCAAATACCTTTTCAACTGGTGAAGTTAGTTTTTTTGGTTATTTAAACATCAGTTTTTCATTGATAACGTAGAACAAGAACCACCCGCGCTATTTTATTCACGTAGTAGGTCCAGATATGGTTATCATCTCAGTGTATAGAACATGGAGGCCACTTCTACCGTTTTCATGTTATGTTTGCACTGGGAGCTTTCATCTATCTTAGTCAAGGTTACAATCATTAGATACAATCGACCCACGATATGAACGGCTCGTTCGGTAACAAATGTTCGGGTCCATCTGCTGACCACAAATGGATTAAGAACGCTTTTGCGGGATTTGGAGATAGCGTGGATCTCGGGTTGTCACCTCACTATCTACTTGCGTCATATATTTGAGCTAATCGTGGACGGTGCAGTTCCAGAATGTGATATACCATGTTTAAAAAAAGAATCCAGATCCAAAAAATATTGCAAGAATGCATGATTTGAGGACCACTTCATCCTATCGCCCTGTTCCTCGTGTTTTGTCAGCTTGATACAGCTAAATATATGTTCAAAAAGACATACAATTGCTTGTCCAGCTCGAATCTGGAGTGTTGTCCAGGAGAAAATTATTGGTGCATAAATTAACGATCGATACTGTCACGTCCTGCAAACCTGACGAGGAATGCGTCGCGCCACTTTGTGTACTACGTGTTCGCATGGGCATAATCACCATGCCTGCGGACAACTTGACACGCAATATATGTAGAAGATCAAGTTCTCCTCCTACTAATGATGTCCATAAAAAGAGTAGAAATCTGTATATTGGGGTGCATCTAGACGTCGTCAACAGGTAACTGAGCCTGCAATCATTCCTATAACGGTTTCGAGGACGAGATAACAATAACAGTTAGCGGAGTTTCAAAAGTTTGAAAAATGAAGGTAGGTTCCCTTAAAGTGGTTTGGTGTCAATTGTGGCCAGACATAAATTTTTATGATTTGTCCGATTGCTGCGTGGGTATGGTCCGGTCAGGAGACTAGAGGCACAAAACGTCATGATCAGAAGGGGACGAAGAACATTGATGATTTCTTGAAACTATGTTGATATCGCCGGATATCATCGGCTTCGTATGGAACTGGCGTATGTGTCTGACTTCAAGTCGAGTCATTGGTCCAAACCTGGGGTTGCGTCAATTATCTTTCACCCTCAGATCTAGATCTGGATTGAGTTGAAAAGGCAGTCCTCTTTATCCAAGGGGGTAGAGATTCTGCTGCATTTCTGCTGCATCCATGCTAATAGACCAGGGTGATTCGTATTTTCGCGACTCTTTGGATGAGGTCCCCGGTATCTCCCGGAAACCCTTGTCTCACTTATCGGGCTGGAATAAGGATGACGGCACGTGACAAAAGTTCCTATGAGGAACGATCAATCAAGCTATTTAGTTGTCCACAGTTCATACTGCGACCTTACACTGACGTTTTCAAGGGCACTGCGTTCGGGGTGCTGGTTCATATGATATTGAACTTTTGTCGATTGCTGTCGAGGTGGCTTAATCAACCCGGCAATCACGGGTCAATTCTCCTTGCCATTGCTTTTGGCCACATCGCGCGACTGACTTGACAAGCCATATCATTTCCTCAAATTAATGAGATTGCTCAGGCTCTCATGATTCAAATCTGTTTGCAAATGGGTGATAGAGGTATGATTAATCATCAAATACACAAGGTTCATCATCCTCGAGGAGCGACCGAATCGTGGGACAACACTACTCCTCATCTGATAGAGATCTCCGTTGTTTGGATCTTGAAATGTCGAGGATTCCTGCCTGGATGTTCCTACCACCGGTGCCCGGTCCAACCGTGTAATCTTACTTGTACAAAAATGCTTAAAGTAAGGAGCAGGCTCATATCTTTTGGTCAAAATCGTCACCTTTCCCCAGCCAAATACTCCAGTCTCGAAGGACTATATTGTGATATGAGCAAGCCTAGATCTACCGTGACCCCAAGACTCCGTGTAGGCATTTGGTATGTATTGAGGCAGTGCAGAACGAAATACAGTATTCACAGAAATTTCAGCGGTGCTGGCATCGGTGGGCTTATTCTCGCAGGTGAGACCTTTCTTGGTGACTCATCTGAAGTCCGTGAATAGTAAATTCTATTTCGACAGTCGCGTTATCAAACTATCCGGATATCGAAGTCACCGTGTATGAAGGTGCATCAAAGCTTGCAGAGGTTGGCGCAGGCGTCGGAGTCTTTCCTAGTACGCTATCACTTCCTCTCGTCATACGATGATGACCAATTGTTGTCATGACACACTTCCGCAGGACCATGGGAAATCATCAGGAAGCTTAATCTCGAAGATGACCTACTAAGGGCAACAGAAACAAAGCGCCAAGAAGGACCTGGTAGGTTCATGATCTCCTGAAAACAATGAAAGTTTTTGATTTTCTCCTTGTTCAGTTCCCACATTTGTCTATCGCAAAAGTGATTTTCCCGAGGGATTGGAATTCTATACGCTCATCACACAGGGTATGCATAGTGTATAGTGCATCCGGCTTCGTCGCCTGTCTAACCTTATAACAGGTAACCTGATGATATTTCATCGCGCGGATTTTCAGCAGGTACTACTGAGACATCTTATTTCCTCATGCAAAACACACTGTGGAAAACGACTCCGGACATATACTCAGCGATCTTCCGAACCCATTAAACTTCTATTCGAAGATGGAACAACAGCAACCTGTGACGTACTCGTTGGTGCGGACGGCCTCAAATCCGCGGTCCGGCAAACCCTCATGACAGAGAAGGCGCATTTCGCCCAATCAGAGGGGCGAAGAGCAGAGGCTGCAGATTGCCTCGCCTCGATCGATCCGTTGTGGAGCGGTACGAACTCGTACCGCGCTCTCATACCAGTCGACCGGCTTCGAGTTGAATATCCTAGCCATCGTGTTCTTGTACAACCTATGCAGGTCTGTGTAAGCATGAACTTTTCTAGTTGATGATATATGCTAACTTAATTTGCAGTACCTCGGGAAAAATTCAGTGAGTCTTAGGGTTCTTGATCCACTGCGCATCTTTCTGACATCCCTTTCCAGCATGTCATCGCCTACCCCGTCCCAAATAAAGGAGTGATCAACTTCGTGGCCTTCATCTCGCAACATGAAAAAGAAAACACGACGTTCAATGGGCCCTGGGTATCTCAGAGTAAACACAAGGAAATCAGCGATCAATTCAAAGACTGGGAACCTGAAGTCCAAGCCCTCATCAGAGTAAGCTTACAAATTCTGTATTCGTGGCACGCCTGTAGATTGACCACTTTGTCAATCAGTGCGTTGATGAGCCCTTGCGATGGGCGATTCATACTGTCAGACCTCTTTCCACATTTGTGCACTCGCGAGTCGCGCTGATCGGTGATGCTGTATGTCCGTCTTTGATGCTATTTTCGGTAATGATATATGCCATATGCAGGCACACGCAATGCTCCCGACCCAGGGCTCGGGTGCAGGCCAAGCAATAGAGGTAGGTTCTATAGTAAATCCACGGAATCCGAGACAAGTTGCTCACATGGGCACCCAACCTTCCTTAAACTAACCGCAGGACGCGTTCATTCTAGCCACAGTCCTCGGAAATCCCAAGACCGACAGAAGCGTCACTTCGATACAACGTGCCCTAAAAGTATTTGACCTAGTGCGATGCCCACGTGCTCGAGAGGTTCAGGAGCGGTCAAGAATGAATGAAAGATACTTCTCCCTGAAGTATCGCGATGTCGATTTCTCGACGTTGCGAGGGGAGAAATTACAGGCCCGGCTCGTAGAACTTATGGAAACTGTCAAGCAAAATTGGGCTTGGGCCTGGACCACTTCACCGAGGGATTCATACGAGGAGACCACCCGACTGATGGAGTCATGGTGACAGATATGAAATCGGACATCAGGAATTACCTTGGCCGGTTCGCAGGATTTGATTTATTAATACTGTAGCATGTGTTACGAACATTCGACGCCTTTTAAGATTGTACAATAGTGTATCTTTTCTGAGTTCAGCTGGGCCATTACCTGGCCATGAAAATTACTATGACATTACTTCTTGTCAGCTCGACGGTCATTAAGTGGGTTTGTCTGATAAATGCCCCTGGTAACAATGTTCGTTAACGTAAATCCGTGGGCCGTGTGAACAGGCGAGTCAAATAAACGAGTATTGAGGAGCTGTCACACAAGAAATTAGCCACCAAGGTTACCGTGCTACAAGGTTACCGTGTTGCCATAATGTGATCTGGTTGTAATTGCTCTAAAAATAGTATTTTGAGTAGATAATATATACATTATCTATGTTTAAGAAACAGATTCAGAAGGATTTCCGAAACCAACTCTAACAAGGCCTAGCTAGATGTCCGATACCTCGGGTGAAAAATATCCTGGTGAGTATGTTCATCCAAGGCCCGATTCAATTTCGTCGTAGAGTATACAAACGGCTTGCATTTGACTGAATAATGAGGACCACATTGAAGCGTGACACCGGATATTACAATTCATATACAAAACGAATACATGTCGACTTTTGCTAACATACAGCTCTCTTGTTTGTCTTTATCCCTAATCCTCCCATTTTGAAGTCCATTCATGGCACCTCATCCAAGATGTTGGTATCCTCGTCGAGGAAGAGGGATCACAAGCCAAACCAGGTAAAAAGGCGATTGTGGCTTCCTTGCAGTAAATGATCTCGTGTCATAAAGATACAGAGGGGATTCACCTCTCAACAGGTCAATGGATGATATTCTCACGGTCAACTGACTCACAATAAACAAAAGTATGCACTCCTAGGGATTGCATCCACACAATGGGGAAGCGGAACTCGAAGGCTGGAATAGCAGGCCTATCGCGATTCATTAATATGTTCACTGAAAATCAATTGGACATGCAAACTCGACCTACCACTTTCGTGTCTGAAAATCCCATGAAACCCGTAATCCAGAGAACTGATGATTCACGCGAGGACAAGAACGGAACGGTATCTAAGCTCGTTCCAAGCACAGACCAACATAAATTGGGAAATGTGTCGGCTAAATATGATATGACAGGGCTCGTGCCCTTCTATGATGCCGCAGCCCAAGTACCTGACCATCTCCAAAAATGTGTGTTTTACTACCTCACGCACTTCCCTGAAATGTCTTCTAATTTTCTGTCAAACAAAAGATTTTTCCCAGCGATTGCGCTATTTTTTGCTCTACGATAAGCCCCCTGGATGCCTCCTTGACGAGGAAGGTTGGTATAGCGTCACGCCTGAGCGCATAGCCAATCAAATTGCTGAACGTTGTCGATGCGATGTCGTGGTTGACGCGTTCTGTGGTGTCGGAGGAAACGCGATCGCGTTTGCCAAAACGTGCGAAAGGGGTGGGTCACCGGATCGATGGCAATCCCGACAAGTTTCATTCATCCTGTAGTGATTGCTTTGGACACAAATTCCACGAGACTCGCCTTGGCAAGACACAATGCGCAAATCTATGGTGTGGCGGACCGGATTGAATTCATTCAAGCTGATTACATCTCGTTTGCTCGCGCACACCTGAGTCTCGGCTCCTCTGTTAGGCTAAATATAGACCGGAAGATAGATGTCGTATTTCTCAGCCCACCCTGGGGTGGTCCATCCTACCTTTCAGGTTCAACGCCGCCTGAGAGCGTGGAGTTGGACATGCTTCAACATCCCAGTTATTCCCTGGCATCTGTCCAGCCAATCCATGGCAAGGATCTCTTCATTCTGACTCGGAAGATTACCCCGAATGTCGCCTACTACTTACCCCGGAATACCTGTCTTGCAGAAATCAGTAGCTTGCTGAAGGATACCGGTGGGCAGGGCAATCCTATTCATTTATCCGAGGAACAAATTGAGGTTGAAGAGGAATGGATGGGGGACAAGCTCAAAGCTCTGACATGTTACTTTGGGGGCCTTGTTGCTGGTCAAGGGCATCACTTCTAAGATCGCTGTTCTGGGCTTTCCTGTCTGATGATCGACGTTGTTCGTTTCTCAATCTCCCCGCTGTTCGACCGGCATAGTCCATCAAAAGGCTGAGCCGATCCATGTCTGATAAAAAAAATGGTGTCGTGACTTTTGCTAGCTGAATTTCTGATGTAAATACAATTAAACGGAACCGAGGAGCAACGGCAGCGCGGCATCGCGGACGTGGAATTGACTTGGCGTTCGTCCGAATAAGCTGACTGTCATATTGAGCCTCCTTATCTTGGAGTCGCCTGACCCCTTTTATCCCCTGTATCTTCTAATAGTAAAAGCCGCACCTGTCCCGAAGGGGAATCAGAAGACCTTTCTCGTTCCGGTGCCTGTTTCTGTATCTCACGATGGAGTATCGTCAAGCCCGTATACAAGCTACCTCCGAGACTCAGGGTGAAGGACATTCCCTCTGATAAGCCTTGAGTAAGAAGGAAGACCTTGTCTATTCATCGTGACAGTGCATTATATCCATCTTCTGTCGTCTTCATCATCCCTACTCCGATTAAGATTGATGAAATCTGACAAGTCATACTAATTGTGCTAAGTTGGTTGATAATTACAGGCTTTTTAGCATCTAGTAAGTTCAAAAAAATGATTCTTATGTTTTCAAATAAGTCATACGAGGCATACAATCATAAACTAGGTATGCAACTACAAGACACAAGTTGAAAACTAGATCACTTGAAACTCATCCGAATGTATGATGAAAAATAAAAAAGAGATAAAGTCCATGAATAAAAGTGATGTGAGTGAAATATTGTTTGCAAACACTGCAGGATTATCATTAGCTTTTTGATTCGCCAGCATATACAAATGGTATGCATGTATTTAAACTTGAAGAAAACCAAATTCTGATGTAGGGGACAATGTGCAATGTTAATTTTGGCTATTCTAAAATGGGCTATGCCAAATCTTTCTTTTTTTTTTTAAACATCATCAATTTGTAATATGGGGCTTGGTGGCAGTCCACAGCATCTATACTAAGTATCTACTTAAATAGGGGGGAATTTTTTGTGTTATGTGTAGGGGGCAAGTGGAAATTGTGCAATACAACATAGGGTGTATTAGCACAAGGTTGTGAAGACTTAAGGCTCAACCAAGGTGGTTGTTCAGGAAGAGCTCAATAGAGTTCCTCATTGGATTCTCCTAGGTACTTATACAAATATTAGATAGTCTGTACACCTACCTCCCACAATCACATGACCCTTACTAAGAACTATCTATATCTTACATAATCCTTCCCATGCTATTGAAATCTTTTTTGTATTGTATTCTCTAATGTTTCCCATCAAGTTGATGAATGCACAAGAAATAGTTTTCTTCTTGGGAGTTGTCTCATAACAGGGTATATGTATGGATAAGTTATACCAGGGGATTAGCTTTTCATAAGATGTTGTCTTGGAACAAAAACGCTCTTGGGTTGAACTCAAGGAACATAATAATGTTGTAAATGGAGCTTCAGAGAGGGTTCCATGACTGTTTGTGCCTCTTACACTCATATAAGATATAGTGTCTTATTTCAACTGGAGCCTTGTTGCAAGAGCATATACATAGTTCACTTGGAAAGAACCATTGTCTGTATTTATCTATGGGAGCATGGTTAGTAATGAGATAAGTGATTCTCACCATTAGCAAGTTAGATTGCCCTGTATGTTTTAGCCATACTCCCCTATTGGAATAGGTGGGAGCTATGGTTTGGTCATGATTATCAAGGTCCAAGAAGTGTTTATCTTTGTAGTTAGATGCTTGGAAGTACATCTGCCATGTTTTGATATATTTATCATATTTATTCTTCTTACTGAGTTCCCATGATACTCAGCTAGAGTACAAAGGCTATATTGTATATATTTTGGTCTCCCTATTGACAGCATGATGTGGTGGCCATTTGTCATAACATGGCCAAATAGCTAAGTCATTATTTATATTTCTTTTCTTTTTCTTTTTCTTTAATTAGGAAATCAATAGATATATGAGAGGGAATGACTCAAAAGAGATGCACAGGACTTTATAAATAGAAGTAAATACAGAATGTATATAAGTAGTATATAGCAATTGAATGGAAACTCTATTGAGTTTTCCTTGTCAACTTGGACTAGGAGTAGTTCTAAGGTACCATAGTCTAAGTTCTTATACCATTTGTCACTGCTTGGGCAATCCTAAAAAGCTATACTATTAATTGGGTTGGCCTGGAAGAAGGTCTTCAACTTATGTGATATGGTGATTGTGTAGAATTGGTATGGGTAACAAAAAGAGTCTAGTATTTTTTCAGCAATATAAATGGTATTGGTGATGATGACAATGTGATTGATATTAGATGTGTTAACAGTCTAATTGATACCATATCTGATAGTAAATAGTTCCACTTCTGTAGATAGGATGTTCACCACTTGGTAGCAGAGTTTTTTGATACAGGTCTAGTTTCTGTAGATATAAGCAATTGTTGTAGCAACATTATTTTTTACCCCTGCATCTACAATTATTAAGATAGTGTTGGTATTGTTTAGTACATTGAGGTATATATTGTTGAGTTTATTCAAGTGAGCTCTTCTTACTTTGGGATTAGATTGTTTGACAGTGTTGAAGGAAAACTGTTCTAGGAAGAGATCAGCCAGATGGTGACCTAGTCTGAGCTCACTATTTAGGTTGTCAAAGGCTGGTATGACCTCATTTAGGCAGTGGTTGATGTCTACTATTGGACTCTTTAGTTAGAGGTTTTGTTTTTGGGTTAGTTGGCTTGTAGCCATATGGTAGAGTGGTGCTACTTTGGAGTGTTGAGAGTCAAGAAG
>Ga0153944_1000420_pt1 | contig 18299 bp, 25 predicted proteins | sample TSNJ028MetaG_FD_104703 | JGI IMG/M metagenome (GOLD analysis project Ga0153944, IMG submission 104703) | Attine ant fungus gardens microbial communities from New Jersey, USA - TSNJ028 MetaG | ecosystem: Host-associated > Fungi > Mycelium > Unclassified | place: USA: New Jersey, Wharton State... | reverse complement strand
CTAAAATCAGCAATTTGTTACATGGGGCACAGTGGCAGTCCGTGCCGCCAATCTGATAACTGGGATTACATAAGTAAATTAAATGACTTTTACTATTTCTAGTTTAGCTTGTGATGACATAATTATGCGGACCCATGATAAGTCACGTGTATGTTTATTTCTAATTGCACCAGGAGGAAGTATCAACCATCATTATCAGTCATGTCAGCATGCATTATTTCTTTTGCTGCATCTCTCGCTGGAGTCTTGAAAATCCTGGATAACGATGAGAGTGCCGCAAATTTCTCTCGAGTTGACTGTCAATCTGGTTATGGATCATAACGAAGTGAGGGGTTCAGACTGATTGGATCAGGATCAGGACTTAGTACGCAAGTCATCCAAAAACGGAATTCCCCACTGAGGTCAGGTTGTAGGTATCCTGACCTCATTTTGATTTCAAGTACAAGATACGGATAAGAACCTGCTTCATAAAGGCGCTGGTCTGGTCTATTGACAAGTAAGAGAGAGCCCCTCCTCCGTAATATCCTTACTCACCGGTGCCAGCCTCCCTCCGAGATCACTTCTTGCCACATCAAAGATCCTCTGATCACCTATTATACGTATTATGATTCTTAGACGGTGATCTCTACGTAGCTATGCTCTCATCTGGTCCAGGAGTCAGAGCCTCCGGTGCAAGCAGTTCCCTGAACTCTCAGAATTCTAATCCTCAACATGAAACTACTCATTTGCCCCAGCAATTGGGAGCCGGTACTTTGGGTGCGCATCCAGATCTTCTGAGAAATGATGATATGACCAATGGTTGAGGTGCAGGTCCGAGTTCTCCAGGATTTTCATCCCCTTTTGACTCAAATAATTGGTTCAACCACACTGCCCAGACCCTCCCGCAGCATCATAGTGCAAGTCCCTCTGTATCACCCGCCATGATTGGTCCAACATCCACCCTGTATGACCCTGATTCGTCACTACAACAGCCTGATGCCGGTCAGGCATACCAACAGTGGATCAACCAATACAATTACCAGCAGCAGTATGGACGAAGCATGATTCACTATACAGATCATCTGCAGAATTATTCCTCCTTCGCATACCCCGAGTCCATCACCGACACTGTTACCCCTCCTACCGTAAGCCAGTACCAACAACAAAATATCCTGTATGACTCGTACAGATCGGAACTACTGATTGCGACTGGATCAATAACCTCTGCTAACACAACACTGTCATCCACACTCGACACACAAGCGTATCAACAGTTGACCCCTGATTCGGCTCTGAACTCATACACAAGCCCACCAAACTCTCAGGTCTTGCCAACAAATTGTCATTTAAGCCCACAGCTGGCGCAGAATTCTATACTACAGCGAGAAAAGCCTGTGTCCCAACGAGCAAGTCAACAGCACTTTTGGGCTGGATTTGAGGTACAATTTCAGAGCTCAACTGTGCCCCAGACTCAGGAGGTTACAAATGTTCCCTCGCATGAACATCAGCTTCCTTTTCCTTCCTCCTCTTCACAACCTCACCATGAGGGACAAAATGGCTCTCTTTCAGCCAACCAGCACCCATCACCTGTCCAGCAATGTTCCCAAGAACCAGGAAACAACGTTAGGGAATCCAATTTACGAAAACAACTTCAGGAGTCTAGTAGTCCTTATACTACGAATCAGCTGAGTATTCAAGGTCCAACACCCTCACCACGACCCGGTCAGGCGTACGGGAACCAGAGGACCTCCCCTCGGGCAAATGCGTGCGGGACTGGACGTGGGATTTCATTTGGTGGTTCTCAGGCCACCCAAAGTCCCTCCAAATTAGGGGCATCGAAGGGATCGCCAAGACACCCCAATGCCACCTCTCAGGATTCATCCATTCCCGTGAAATCAAGCTCCAAGCGTCGAAAGCGTGATTATGAGGGGAATTTCATTAATACAGGAGGCGACACTGAGGGAGAAAGTGATGGCGAGGAAGGGGATGGGTTTACGGGGGGGATAGAAATAGGTTTAGGGGGCTTAGGTGTAGAAAATATTGATGGAAAAGTGGAGAAAGGAGGACAGAGACCGTATGTGGTTTCTACTCATGCTGAGGCACATATTCTAACGAAATCATCATTTCCATCCAAATACTGCGCCTTTTTACAAATTGGCAATATATCCGCGCCAACGAAACTCTACCGGCATAACTGCGCCTGCTCACTCCCGAAATCTTTGATCCGTTGATCTTTGCAAACATTTGATCAATCACCTCTGACATTTCGATTCTTGTCCCACATTGAATCTTCTTCAATGGCCTTCACTCTTCTGCACTCTTCTGCCAACCAATTGATGCTACTTGCGATTTTTACTGGTTCTGTGCATTATTCCGTTATGGGTACTGGGCCCCTGTTTTTCTGACTCATCGTGATCTACTCTCCGGCGCAAAAATTTTCCTGTGCTTCATCTGGTCACTTTGAACCTGATTTATCGCCACCGGACTGACTTTATGTGTCCAAAATCACTCTTTCGTCTCTAATCATTGGATTATGGAATCAAGTCCGGGCGCCTGCAAACATTGTAAAAAGTTGAAGGTTCGTAATCATACTTTTGTCATTTGTGAGCACAAAGCAAGTCTAGATTTGACTTCGTTGGCATGATCAATGAGTCGCTTATTGAAGTGGATGGAGTTTTCGAAACTGACGGCCACAACATCTGTTATAGCCATATTTTGCTAAGATCAGGACTTGATTGTCGGCTATCAGTGATGATATGTACCATGCTTTTCCTTGTGGAGCCTTTCAGAGATGCAACTTACTGACTCAAACACCAGATGAAGTGTGATTTTCCGACGAATGACAATACTTGCAAGCGATGTAAAGCTGGCGGCCACGTGTGCATCGTGGAAGGTCGCAAGCCGCGGACAGCACCAAAGTGAGTGGGGATCAGTCCTGTTCCCAGATCTTTTCCCCTCAATCAGTCGCTGGATTTACCGGCAATTGACTGCCGTCCGAGTCGGACTGTCTGCGAGTATCGCTTTTCAACTTAGAAAGGCCGATTATACCTAGGGTTTCTTTGTCATCTCTTTGCCAGGATGCCACAATTTCACAGAACTTCGTCTTTTGCGTCTCTTCCTTCCACCTCTTCTTTCACCTCTTCAGATACCATTCCAACTCTACCGGATCCTCACTTACGATTGGATACTGCTTTTAGTAAACGTGAATATTTACTAGCCCAAATCAGACAGAAGGATGCAATAATTGAATCCCTTCTCAAGCAGGTTTGTCGTTTGTGTATCGGCATCGCTTTCACCATTTCTGATACCTCGGCAGCTCCATAACCCTTATCTTGCCACCCCTCTGTCTATTGCCTCTTACCGAATGGCGACCTCCCCCTCCGACCAGAACAAACGTAATGTTTTGTCTTGGTTGGATCGCCTTCAGTCGAGCGTTCGTGACGCTGGTAGCTCAGCGGGTCCGGACATATTTACCGAGCTTCGAAATAGGGAAGAGGTGGAGTCTGACTGTGCCTCCGATACACCCAACATTGAGTTTGCAGATGAAGAACTGGAGGGGGACGGCGATAACAGTGAAACAGAGAAATTACAGAATACTCTCCCAGATGCGCATGTACCGCTGGGACTGATTGCCAAATTGAGTATCGATAACAACCATGTCAAGGGGAAGAGAGATCGAACACGAGATGTGAACATCACTGATGATGAAGATCTGAACGATGATAATGTTGTATGTTTGTGCTGTAATGACCATTTCTCACAACCACCTGACCAGTTGCCTTGCTTCAAGGGGGTAGCGAACGAAACGTACTTCATGCCAGGTAGCTGTGCTCTGGCATCATGATTGAGTATACCATTGATGTGATTCAGGCCCTGCCTTCGACCTACACCGTCGAGCAATGCTTATCGAACAACACAGTCCGCCTGAGATTCTGGTGCACGGACTCGTCAATCCAGATGATGTTCAGAAACTATTTGATATGTATGTATTTATTGCGCACTATTTTGCGATTTTTCCTCTCACGGGACTCAACTTGATAATAGATTTTATCAATATGTTAATGTAGGTTCTCCGAACTTGTCAAAAACAACTCTTATTGGTCACGAATAGCCCTTCATCTCTTTACTGGATCCTGTCCTGCATACTCCAGCTTCTACTTTTGCTAGATGTCCCTTCCTGTTTACCGTTGGTAAGATCCAGTTCAATACCACTCTCGATTCGTTCTGATCTTTTTCTCATCAGTTTGCGCGATCTCTTCAAGATATTATGTGGGTAAGTCAGAGATATACCCAATCGCAATGCACTTTGCCAAGCATTCGGCCGCAAATGCCCTAATTGATGGTTGGAAATCTGTGGAGCTCTGCCAAGCTTATATCCTTATGAGCATCTATGCTGTCCCGGCAAGAAGATGGGAAGAAGACAGAAGTTGGCTATACACAGGACTTGCTATCCGGTACGTATCATCGGTTCACCTACCATCGGTCCTTATCCCTCTTGCAGTATTGCAACAGATCTCAACCTTCATCATGTATCCACCTCTAAGTCCAAGCATGAGAAGGACGAACGCGAGGCACTCAATCGTGCGAGGGTCTGGATGATTTGCTTCAACCTGGACCGTTCAACGGCTACCCAATTTGGAAAACCTTCGACTATCAAGGAAGACTAGTGGGTATATATTTGCTTCTCTTCCGATGGAAGATTGAAATTTCGATTTAGCATCGTCCGAAATGCGCGGGACTGGTACAAGAAATCACTGTACAATGTTTCGGTACGTCTTTCATGCTTACTCATGATCCCTGCAAACCCTCTGAACGTCGTTCAGCATGACATTCACCTCTGCGCTTACTCAGCACTTCTTCAAATAGTTGCAAAGTTTCACGATGAAATTTTCAGTGATCCTTCAACTCCAAGTGGTCTTAACAAGGTATGCACGAAAACTACCTTATTTTACGTATATTCGCTGACTGTGCTCAAGAACGTTGATTTTCGAAAAATTACAATGAAGCATGACGAGTATCTGACGCAATACCATGAAGAGTGGCTCACGCGTTTTGAGGAAAGTTCAGATCCCAATGGTGAGTCAAATCTGATGCATAGGAGTAGGAGGCACTTTTCGACGTTTCACAAGATCCCAGCTGTGTTTTCCGATGCTCGCTCCTGCCATTGTAAGCAGCATGAATTACTCAGGTTTAAAATATTCCGCTGAAGTCTATTCCTTCGCGTAGCTTGGTTGGCTATTCTCGGCTCGTCATGTTCTCCTTCGGGTTTCAACAAGCCTTCCAGCGTGGTATTGGGCGAAGCGATCAAGTATTCTTCACCAAGGTATGCATAAATCTTAAATTCTTGCTCATGTTTTTACTGGTTCCTAGTGCCTAGAAGCTGCCAAATCTGTGGTCAGAAATATGGTTGATAGACTTGCCCCAAGTGGCTACATGCGCTATGCCCCTGATGGTAGGCGTTTTTTATGAACATCAATGTACACCTGGAATCAAATCATCGTACAGGTCACTTTGTATTTGCTTCGTTTGCATCAGCGTTCCTTCTCAAGGTAGACTCGATCAAACACAATCTGTGACACGGCTAATTTTGGTGATCAGCTCTTGAGACCTGAATTTGCTTCGCTTCTCAGCAAGGAGCAAGAGAGCAGCGTCTTTGAACTGATTGGACGTTTAATCCAGACGCTCAGTTCTCCCAAGATCGCAATAGACGATAGACATACGCCTAAACTTTATGCTAGATTCCTAGCTGGCCTTTTATCTCGACATCGTCGTGATGGAGCAAACATGGGCCGCTTCTATCCCAATTCATCCACTCAACAGCACAACAACGCTAGAAACGAAATTCCTCTATGCTCTATGACGACTTTCTCTGTGGCCCCTCAGCCCCAAACTTCTGTGCAGCCCAGTCAAGGTCTTGAATACACTTCAAATGATATTCAGGCACAGCAGAGCTTACAGACTTTAATATATGGGTCCGAAGCTATCCATAACGTGAATGCCGGACCCATTCACTGTGACTTAGATATGGAGCTCGCTTTGATTGATACTAACTACTCATCCGACGAAGAAATGCCTGCTGCCATGCAAGTTATCAAGAACCCTTCATGGTGGCAGAACATGATGATGCCCGGGTAAGCCATTACCGGATTGGTTTTTGACCTGCTCACTATTCCTCCCATAGTTTCTCTTGGACACCTGATCCTTCGCCGTCCCCTCCTCACATCATGGGGCATCAAGCACCACAGCCACCACCATCTTTTCATCCAACTATACAGCATCCAGACATGGCTTCATCGCAAGCCATGCATCCTGGATTCAATGCTTACCAAGCAGTTCAACTGTCCATGCTTTGAGAAAAAGTTGTTTACAGGTGAAGTTATCTTTCAACACCTTGACCAATGTGTATAAGACAGCTGGACTTTTTGTTCTGTTTGTATATGTGATTTTCATGATCTGTGTTATACGATAGTGCCGAGTGGAGTGGAGATCCACCACGAGGGTTCACTTTGTCCTGTTTCTAACAGACAACCCTGAAGCGTTCGCTTGGTCAGGTAACATCACTTAACGTGAGGTGCTTTCACGGAGTCATTGAGTGCTGCTCCTCTATTCCTGCCTTCTCTTTTCTTCTTCTCTTATGTCTGGATCAGTTGCGAGTAATCTGGTTTTTTTTACGTTTCTCTATGGGTTTAGCTATGGGTTTCTCTTTGTAGTTTGGTCTGTGTTATTGTAGGGTACTGGGTACTTTACTGTGGACTGCGATCAAGCACCGTGCCACAAATTTATGATCTTTTTTTAAAAAAAAGATCCATCACGAAGGCTGCCTGACACTGTCTAATCAAATCGATCAAATCAAATGATCTTTCCCCAAAGCACAATCAATAACCAATAATCACTATGGTTGAACTCCTTCAGTTCGTCTGTACAACATGATGACATGCTTTACTATCATAATTGACTCCTAACTCTTCCTTCTTACCACCAGGATTGCACCGTTTCGACAATTACTCAGCCATTTCCGTTTCCTGCTTACCTTGCGATCACGAGAAGGGAACTATTGTTCCCTCATTCTCTTTAGGTTGTCCGACATACAAGATGCTACACAAGATGACGATGGCAACGGGGGAAGAATTCCAGATCTCAAAAAAGTAGTGAAAGGATCAGATCCTTCCTATCGATTGAACACCAATTCAAGACAACTTTATGGGATGGAAGCAAGTTGTCCACATCTAGGGGCTGACATGTCCCATGCTGAAATAGAGGAATGTAATGGCTCTGTGGTAGCTGTATGTCCTTGGCATAGGTGAGCCTCAAAATCCAATCTCACGATGTCCTAGGCTCGATAAAGTCTGGGTAGATACGATTTTGATTTGCGCACGGGAGACAGTGAAACTGGGTTGAAAGCTTGCACCTATGCTGTTTACGTGACTGAGGAATCCACAGGCGTTGAAATGGTGTCAATTGAAATCCCAGAGGGGGAGTCTGGGTGGCGTTTGGTAGAACTGCGTCCGGTTTCTGAAGGTGTGTAACTACTTTTCGGATGAAATACGCTATAACTAAGTGTTGGATAGAATTTGCTGATCCGCAGCCTATACCATCTTCGAAAAATAGTAATAATCAGGACTACGAAACGCAGAACAAAATAATCTCGCCTGTCAATGAAGAGGTTGAACCGCTTGAGAACCCGCCGGAGACCCTGATGCAGTGGGCAGCACTGATACTCGATACCCCTAATCCTATATTGAAGGTGCTCTAAAGTGCCATAGCCTATTTCAGTCACTCCTAACCCCAGTCCATGAAGGTTGAGCGGACGAAGCACGCTGTACATCTCTTTAGGACAGGCAAACTAAGTTCTATTGGTCACAAGTCAACACAAACCCCTAGACCGCCGGAAGTGCTTTCCCGTGACCCATCATGGACACGTAATTTGAAGGCTGATCCTACTCAAGTGAAAAACAGGAAGAGCAGAGCAGCCATGTTGCATGCGTTAGCCAATATCGAACAATGGGCGTAAGTCAATCCCTTACAGAGTCGGATCTCCAAATTGATGATTGCCCGAGACACAGCATAGATTTGGCGTGAGTGTCAAGATCTCGGACGAGATAATTTTGAAATTCTTTATGTAGCTGGGATATCATGGTCCGATTCGGACCGTTGTACCCTGACATTCCGACTGCGTTTTTTCACGATTTTACGAAGATGGCTTTGGACGAAGCTAAACATTTGTAGGTGGCTTTCGACCTTGGTCCAAGCTAACACCCATTCAATCCCCAATTCAATCACCAGCTCTCTCCTCTTATCTCGATTAGATGCGACGTCCCCTTCAACACCATATGGAAGCATGCCAGTACACGCGTCGCTCTGGGATTCTGCGAAGATAACAGCTCATTCTCTCCGTGCTCGTCTTGCAATCATTCATTTAGTACATGAGGCGCGCGGACTTGACGTTAACCCAGGAACAATCGAACGCTTCCGTCGTGCAGGAGATCAAGAGACAGTGAACGTCATGGAAATCATCCACGCAGATGAGGTTACACATGTCACAGCAGGGCATAGATGGTTCATGTGGGTGTGTCAGCAACAGGGAATTTCTCATGAGGATGGTGGTGTGATCAGGGCATTTAGGGAGGAAGTCAGACAAAGTTGGAGAGGCGAAGTCAAAGGTCCTTTCAATATCGAAGCACGAGAAATGGCTGGGTTGTCACCCGGGTTCTACGAAGGTCTTAGGGGAGAACTAGGTATGAGTGAAGCAAGGATGCTGAACATGAAATCATGTGAAGGAGTACAGAGCGATGAAGCGGTCTTTGACGACCGGAACCAAGTTCAAGGTGCAATAGCAGTAATTCCTGTTCAGTATGAGTGTAATGCTCAGCAGAAAAAGTAGTAATCACATCTTGATCAAACACAGAGAGACAAGGAACTTCTTATTGGCGACATAACGGGTAGTTTCAATACTCGTGTTGCATGGTACATCCTCTGATTTCGCCCCAAAGTCACATTATACAATCCGACATATAGGATGATTGACTTTCGTAGACTTGACTACATGGTTCATAAGATTCGGTTGTGCTTGCAGTGTTGGTCCACATCATGATCAGCAACCCATGATCCAGACGACTTATATTCACGAACTCGGAAGCCTCGGTCATTGAGTCATCATGGTAGGTCCGTGTAAGCTAGGAAATTCGACAAAAGATCCTGTCTGCGCTAAGTATCATCAAGTAGGATATTAGGAATGAACCGAGGATATGAATGCAGCTATCACGATTGAGAGATAGCTCGTTGATGGGTCGTTTCGGTCTCCCTGCTGGTCGGTTCCCTAGGGTAGCGAAGTACAATCATTCCTGGAAAAATATTTCTATATATAAGATATAATTCCGTCATCTATCCATCATTGGTATCCGAGTATTACGCTTGTGCATCATTCTTTGAAGTGGGCCTTTCTTCATCGGCACCTTTTCCCACTTCGAAGGAAGTGGGTTCTGATGATGTAGGCTCAGCAGCAGGAGACTGTTCTTCTAGGGATACAGTGCGTTTTCTCCTGATTGAGAACCCCCCTTCATATCCAAACCATGTATACCTCCTGCAATGAGGACCTCGCAACAGAAGGATGAGCAGCATGAGAACAGTCCAACCAAAAGACAAAGCAGCTCCCGGTCGCCAACCATACTTGATAAATACATCGGTTCCGACAGAGGTCCCCATAACTTGACCAATAAATATCTTTGATACGAGTACATAGAAATCAAGTGTAGGAAACTCTAATCAGGAGACGTACCGCAAGAATACTGACAGCATTCAATCGTGATCGCGCCGCGGACTCGATGCTGAGCACGAATCAGGGAACTTCTCCAGAATTCCAGAGAATATTACACACCTAAAGACAGCGGTCGAAAGTGAAACTTGCAGGGATTGTCGAAATACATCAAGCCCAAATGTGTACACAATCACAGCTGCAACATGGATGCCACCAGCCGCCACTAAGATGGCCTGGAAGACGAGCATCGCACATACACCAATCAAGGAGACGTACCATGGGACCAATTTGTCAATGATACGTCCACTGAATGGCCCCGTTGATACTCCAGCCATACCAAGAAGCCCGAACAATCCAATCACAAGGCTTGCAAATCAAAAACTTAATAAGAGACTGAGTGTTAAGTAGCGAACCACTTACGTTGAATAGGAATATGGAGGTCCGCCTAATAGAAATGTCAAAGTCACCCAGAAATTGGTGAAGCAAGCGCTAGATAGCAAATTGACGATACAGGACTGAATCAAGACTGGCTCTGTCACAGAAAATTTGGCCATTGTCCAAAGAATACTCCAGTATGTAAATCCTTTATTTTTCGAAGGGTAGTCAGGTAGTATAAGATACGAGCCAATAAGGACAAGTCCTTGGACGCCGATCGCAAAATAATAGACAACACGCCATGATGCAAATTGCGCAATGATTCCTGCAAGAACACGAGCAACGAGAATACCGAAGAGGAGTCCAGAAAAGACGATAGAGATGGCTGAGGCACGGCGCTTTTCTGGCGCGAGGTCTGCTACGAGTGGTATGAGAATCTGAGGCGTAACAGAGACAGCTCCCACTATGAAAGAAAGTGTTTCAAATACGACAAGATTATCGGTGACAGCCAGACCAATGGTGAGCGAAGTTGACAAAATAACGGTCGTCAGGATGAGGGGCCGTCGACGGACCAGATCACCGAGAGGCGAGATCAAGAGCAGCCCAGCAGCATAACTGGCAGACCGCTTTCAGACTACAGCAGCAAACTTGTTAAATAGACACACCCTGCTTGGACAAGAGTCGGGACTCTTGTCTCCTTTAGTACTCGCCTCCCAGATTAGCAAGATGACGTACCTGGATATCTCGGAATAGGTCACTCGAAATTCTTGCGAGATCTGGACTTTTTCACATCAACTTTTAAGGAGAAAAGCATATAGCCTTGAAAAATACTCACTTAACAATGGTTGACAGTAGTATAGATTGGCAACGGCTAGTTACAGATCCTCAGTGGCTCGGAGTCTTTTGATCGGATGTCGGCTCACTGAATGTGCTAAAGAATGCAAAAACGATGTTCAACATCATTCCAAAATGAAATGACCCAGATGGGTCATAGCGAAGATGAGAGGGAATAGGGATAATGCCAAAGTCATGAGTTCGTGGCTGGGCATCGGATAGCGATAACTCGGCAGAGATTTCATTGGTCTTTTCCGTATGATCAACTGGACTATCGCCCATGGTCTGCTCAGTGAGGGAACTAGTACCCGTCATGGTGGGGCGAACCAAGATGGACGGATGATGATATACCGCATATTCCGTTTTTTTTGAGGAAACATTGACTCACGCTCGTGCTAATTATACTGGCTCCTTAATAATCCAAGGCACAGTATTCCCGCTGATCCGATCTTGCTTGGTTAAGCTTCCAAAATTAATAACACGACGTGGTTCGAATCTAATAGTTCCTTTGCATGTTTTCGCGTGCGGTAAAATGCAGTAAAAACCTGCTTTCTCGGTTTTGCTCGACTGCTCGAGATCGTTCCTATGATGGTACAGAAGCTGTTTCCAACAAACTCACATTTGCAACTCTCATTTTCTCCTCATAGTTTGTGTGATTGGTGGTGGTCATGCGGGTTGCGAAGCGGCCGCAGGTGCTGCGAGGACTGGGGCTCGGACCCTACTTTTGACGCAAAAGCTGGACTCAATTGGTGAATTATCCTGCAACCCTTCCATCGGAGGAGTTGGAAAAGGAACACTCGTGAGAGAAATAGATGCATTGGATGGAATCATGGGGCGGGTTACAGGTCAGCACACTCATTTCGAAGTGTTTGATGTTGTTTGATGTTTTTTAGACAAAGCCGGGATCCAATTCCAAATACTCAATCGTTCAAAGGGTGCAGCCGTCTGGGTCAGTCAGCAGGCACGATGCCGGATAACGTACACTTACGACTTGTTCTATGATAGGGACCAAGGGCTCAGATAGATCGAAATCTATACAAGCGTAATATTCAGAGCATTTTACACAACTACTCTAAGCTAGATATAATGGCCGGGAGCGTTTTTGACCTTGTCGTCGACCACTCCACTGCCAGACTTGGAAGTTGGGCGAATGTGATTGGCGTAAGGTTAGGTAAGTGCTTGAGCGTAGCTTGACGTCTTGTTATTGATCAGGATGTGGATATCAGAAACAGGAGAAGTCATTAATTGCTCCCAGATTGTCATCTGCACAGGAACGTTTTTAGGTGGCGAAATACACGTCGGTATGTCCTCATGTTCTTCCAATAATCATGACAATATTCCATTACATTCCTTAGGCATGAAGCGCTTCCCTGCTGGACGTCTTGGTGACGCCTCATCAATTGGGCTTTCAGCGTCTCTGAGTGCTGCTGGTTTCAAACTCGGTCGACTACAGACTGGCACCCCTGCACGACTGGACGGCAAGACCATAAATTTTTCAGAAATGATCAAGCAAGAAGGCGATGTTGTACCCACACCTTTTAGTTTCATGAATAGAGAAGTGGACAATGTAGTACGTTTCTGTCCTTGTCATCGGCTTCATACCCTTACCCCACCCCCAGAATAATCAAGTATTTTGTTATCAGACTGCCACGACCCCTGAAACGCACCGGATCGTAAAAGATAGTTTACATTTGAGTTGCCACATCCAGGAGACTCGCAAAGGTATGTGCGCTTCGGATCGAGAAAAACTGTCCAGATTTGATTTCGTGCTGACAGGACCTAGATATTGCCCTTCTCTCGAGGCGAAAATTCTGAGGTTCGGGCACAAAGACCACCATACAGTATGGCTTGAACCGGAAGGCTACGACTCAGGTGGGCCACTCGCTTTCCTATATGCTCTCTATCTGAGAAAAATTCGCTATAGATGTAATATACCCCAATGGGATCTCATGCAGTATGCCCGAGGAGTTACAGGAGTCAATGATGCGGACGATACCCGGCCTAACAAATGTAAAGATGGTTCGACCTGCGTATGGCGTCGAGTACGACCATGTGGATGCTCGAGAGCTTAGGCGTATGTCTTCTTAATACTGCCTGAAGTTTCCTGATTTTGTCTCTTAGCAACACTGGAGACCAAACGAATACAGGTTCGTAGACTTGACCGCTACATACTCGAAAAGGCTAACCCAAGGACAGGGCTTGTTCCTAGCGGGTCAAATCAATGGTGAGCCTTCTCGCATTATAATGTCACATTTGTCCTTAACCCCTTGACAGGAACCACTGGATATGAAGAAGCGGCAGCACAAGGAGTTATAGCAGGAGTAAATGCTGGTCTCTCAGCACTTCACAAACCCCCCTTTATTCTCACGCGTGCAGATGGGTATACTGGAGTCATGATAGACGATTTGATCGTGAAAGGGGCTGAAGAACCTTGTGAGTATATCGCACGTAGTTCATATGTATGCCTCCTCAATCGACTGATTCTCAGACCGTATGTTCACATCGCGATCAGAGTACCGTATGACCATCCGAAGTGATAATGCGGATTTAAGGTTAACACGTAAAGGTTCGCCGTGTAGATGCTCTTTTGAAAGGTACTTACACAAATCGTTTGATGTGCTCTAGGAAGAGAAGTGGGTGTGGTCTCTGATGAACGTTGGGATGTATTCCAGAAGACCAAAGGTGAGATCGAGGACGCTATAGCTGTTTTGAAGTCTGTTGCTTTGAGCCCTCAGGTGCGTGTTCGATTTGCTTGACTGCGCGGTCGCTGAACGTAGAGTAGAAATGGAATTCGCATGGTTTTGTGGTTCAAAGGGATGGTGTAGTCCGTAGGTACATGAGTCCCATTTTGGCCTATGATCTTACTGACGAACAACAGTGCATACGAAATGCTGAGATATCCAGGAGTCACTTCTACCACAATGATTCCGGTGATTGACCAACTTGGCAAAATGGACCCTCAGATTCTTGCGCGGGTAGATATCGATGGTGAGTGGTCGGGTTATGCCTTGTCTGAAGTATCTGACGTTCCGTCTGATTAGGTCGCTACAGTGCTCAACTCGATCGTCAAGCAGCAGACCTTCGGCTCTTCATGGAAGATGAGAGTCTTCTTCTTGATCCACAGATGGATTATTCTGAAGTTGCAGGATTGAGCTCCGAGGTGAGAGAGAAATTGTTTTGTGTACGACCTACGACTATTGTGCGTCAATCGAATTCTCAGTTGTGAAGTTTTCACTTAAAATGTGATGTTCTTAGGGTGCTGCAAAACGTATGGAAGGAATGACGCCTACGTCAATTGTGTGCCTTCTACGATATGCCAAAAGAACATGGAAGCCGGAGAAGATGGCGGCGTTAGATGATCATTCAGCCGTCGAGGCTCATGCTGTTTCTACATGAACTCACTTCAATTGAGTGTGAAAAGGCTAACGCTAGTTGCAATATTGCTCCACGCCCAAGTTAATCGACGTCCAAGTAGTGTTTCTTCGACAGGGTGACGTGCTTCCTACTGAACCTTGAATGAAATTTGTTCCACAATGCTCTTGAGCACCACAATATGGTTGAGCTCGTGCCCAGTCTCATCGATATAGATGAGTAATGAATTTGGAAGGACGACTGCATTGGTCTATTCCGTCACGACTTCTTGAACATGGGCTGAGTTAAGGGAATCCTATTTCGACGCCTGTCACAGTTTGAACAATCTGGACAACATTATAAGCCATATCTATTATAGGGAGGAGACTAGTCCATCTCCCGGTCCTAAGTTTTCTTTCTGTTATTGTCGAGGAACGTACTTTCTCTAGTCCCTGCCAGACCTGTACGAACAAGAAAATGAAGAAGCCAAAGAGTCTGAGTTTGAACATTCTTTGGGCACCTCTTTCACGAGTGGATTGAGGTGTAGCGAACAGGACAATACAATTGAAATCGGACACCTTTTCCCCTTTGACTTTTTTTGACTTTGAAGCAATCATTCGTCAGAGAGATGGACCTAATAGGCACGGAAATCAAGTTACATTATCATCCATTCCACTTGTAGTGATAATGGATTACGATATATCATTCGAAAAATCTACCCCCTGATCAACTATCCAACTCGGCTGACGGGATGTTTAGAATTCCTTTCCAGCTAGACCCAGCCGCTCTGCATCTGCATCTACAAATCTTTGTGGCCTCTCTACTTGCGTAGCCTCCTTGTTCTTGAAAACCAAAATCATGTTCTTATTCTCACGATACATCTTGTCAATATCCTCAAGATGGCGGTTAGATGTCTCTGGGTACAAAAGCCAAACAACCTAGAGCATTATTCAAGATCAGTAGATGTAGATATTCCAAAATGACAATCGAGCATACAGGCACAAAGATGGCATTGAACACCACCCAAATAAGGTAGAATCTCCAACCGAGGTTTGCTATACCCGGAGGTGTGATTTGAACAACCAGATAGTTGGATATCCTATGTCGGACGCGATGTCAGAAAAACAAACAAAAGTCAAGTACGTTTTGATATTACCAGTTAGAAGCTGTTCCTAAAGCTGCGCCTTTGGTCCTCATAGAGAGACTATTGATCTCGGTTGGATATAACCACGGCACTCCCTAGAGAAATACTTTTCAGAACCACTGTGATCATCTGTCTCCATCGCACACCAGGCTTACCTGCCAGCAAATTCCGAAAAATACGTAATATAAAAAAAAGAAAGCTGTAGCACCTGCACCATAACGAGATCCGATGACGGGAGCATTTGCCTTGGAGAGTAGCCCAGAAATCATGATATAGCAGACGCATTGACCAGCAGCACCCCACATCATCAATTTTCTTCTACCGGCCGTCTCAATGAGTAAAAGGCCAAAGAAAGAAAAGACAAGATATGAAACAGAATTGCATGCTGCAAGCAGGCGGGCAAGGTTGTTGGAGAGACCGACAGAGTTTTGAAGGACTAGAGGAAGGCTATGGAAAATTACTGAGAACTTTCAAGGGCTACAAGAGATCATACTCACTAATAGCTTGTCACATTTACTCCAGCTAACTGCTGCATCCACTGCGTGCCTGCACCAAGCATGAGTCTTTTAATCATACCGGTGTCACCAGTGTTGCCCTTCACTATGTCCCTCCAGCTAGGTGCGGTCTCTCTCTCAATTCTGACAGCCTCAAGGATCTCGTCTCTTTGGGTCACGATATACTTGTCTTTAGCGGTAGCATTAGCTCCCTCGAGAGCGACAAGCACATCGACGCCTTCCTTCTCGAAACCATGGGCAAGAAGCCAACGAGGACTCTCCGGCAGCCATGGGACAGTGCTGATTAAGATGATGGAAAAAATTAGCTGAAAAGCGATAGGGAATCGCCAAGCGAGGCTGCCTTGAACAAAGCTGAAGCCATATGTCATCCAATTACTGAGAGAAAACCCTGCAATGTTCATGCTGATCGGAATGAGCCTGCTTTATCCACGGCATCAGATAAGAAAGTAGCCCACATCATCTCGAAGATAACGAGCTTGCCTCGCCAGGAGGGCTTCGACGTCTCACTTTGCCAGACAGGAGCAGTAGCAGTATTGATCCTAAACCACCGTTGTCAGCCATTTCTTCGACGATACAAAAAGGACAGACCCATTCCCAAAACCTGTGATCTTGAGATGAATGAAAGACAAACGGCTAGTGAATTCAGATCATACCGGTAACGACTCGGGCAACAATCATTTGTGCAAGAGAAAAAGCACAAATCTGGAGTACAGCTCCGATTGACATGATAATAACACCAACGATGAATGTCTTTTTCCTGCCAAAACGTTCGCCTTGAGGTGATGGACCTTAGTCAAATTCACCCAACCGGAAGATACTAACATACCCAAAAGAAAAGTAGAGATGGCTCCGAAAAAGCTGGGAGGGATAAGTTTCTTGATTACGTGGGGTAGATTTTTGATGATGATACAGACCATCCTATGTCGTATAACGACACAATTGTTCCCTGGAGGTTCGGGTTCGGGTTGCCCATGGTGTTGAGGAAATCTTGAGTGACGATGATACCACCGAAGACACCTTGGTCATAACCTGAATAGGGAGAACCACTCAGGTAAGTCTAAGACTGAGGACACGATGAAGCAACCAGCTCACCAAAGAGCGTCATTGCTGTGGTACAAGCGACAGTCATCCAGATGTTGAGCTGAGTTCCAGTCATGCCGAAATAAGGCTTCCTTCTAACCTCTTGTTCGTCTTCTACTGCATGATGCTCGGTCTGTTCAACGCTCCCACGATTTTTCTCAAGACCCATGGGAATTGCCAATTGCCTGGGGCTGGGATAAGGAGATGGTATATGTGAGGCGAGATGGTGACAGTCGAGCTATTCTTCTGCATAATATATGGAAAACTTGAAGCGAACATTTCATATGACGATTGAGCTCCAATGAGATCAGTCTGATACGAGTGGAATTTTCCACGCACACCCAATCGTACTTCTTCGGCTGGATGATCCGTGGGTGGCGCAGAATATATAGTAGCGAAACGACTTCCCCAAAATACATCATCCGTCAAGCTGAAACATTGATGTAAGGTCTATCAAATAATAAAGTCATGAGTTGCACAGACATCATATGGGTCAACTATTACTCGGTCAACTTCCTGGGTTCTCTGATAACGATCCGGTCCCCGAGTGTCTGAATGTACGGGCTCACATGTGAAAGAACCAAGATCTCCACCAGAACTGTCCGAAGGGTATATGGACAAACCGTCACATTTTCAGTGAACACCATAAAGGGCTCTGGGAGTCAAATTGTTGACATAGATGAAAGTCGCTCTAGTGGTACGAGATGTCTCCCTGAGATATCGAGCGACGCTCATACAGTCCGGGCACGTGGCCTGATGGGATATCTCATCTTAAAGTCGAACACAAGGTCACTGATCTGCAATGGCTTTAATATATGCTTGTGGTGTATCGGGACCATGGACCAAACGTCGAAGTTCTTTCTTGTTGGGACAAATAGAGGGGCTACAAGGAGGATGGTCAACGCAAGAAGCGAGTTGGATTCAGGGACCATGCTATTTGGCCTTTCAGGGCCTCCCATGACATTTTTATCACTAAGAATACAGCAGTTTGCCAGAAGCAAAATTGTGCCACCCGAAATAGTGGCTAGCACTGACAACGCTTGAACCACGAGGTCGCTCATGGTGTACCCAGTGAGATGAAGGCTGATACAGGAGCGAAAGCCCAAGAAATCGAAGATAGATTGGCTGTGTTCATGGAAAAGAGCTTTACAACTAACTAGGAACTAATTGGGGTGATGGACCATGCTTGGAAGTGGAGTTCTGTACGCAATGAGCGGTAAATCTTGTAATCCGATGTGGACGTCATTACATCATTTATCTTGAATAT
>Ga0153944_1000412_pt1 | contig 18473 bp, 16 predicted proteins | sample TSNJ028MetaG_FD_104703 | JGI IMG/M metagenome (GOLD analysis project Ga0153944, IMG submission 104703) | Attine ant fungus gardens microbial communities from New Jersey, USA - TSNJ028 MetaG | ecosystem: Host-associated > Fungi > Mycelium > Unclassified | place: USA: New Jersey, Wharton State... | reverse complement strand
CTTTTCCGCAGCGTTCTTCCGCAAAGACTATGTCGTACTTATTGGCCATGCCGATAATGAAGCTGCATATCTCTTCCATCTCAACCGTTCCCTGCTTCACCTTTAACCCAAACTCGTCCACGTCCTTAAGATATCCGCACTCGTATTTGAACAGCTCGATCTCATCATCCTTAACATCCACGCCGCCACTCTTAAGAACATGGAGCATCACCGCAAAAGCAGCCCTCTTCTTCGCTTCCATCTTATACCGACCTTCCAGCCCGTCCCAGAATTCCCCGGCGCGGCAGTTGCATTCCCACAATCCCTCATCATACTTGTCGATCTTATACTCCGGCTTCTCCACATATCCTTTCTGGTATAACTCCTGGAGCTGATTGATGGCATCTGCCAGCCTGGGCGTTATCCCACACTCTTTTACATCTTTCCACAGACCATTATCATTAAGATAGTCATACGCTCTCTTCGCAGCGGAGCTCCTTGCCTTGCTCCTCGTTGCACCATCACCGTGAAACGCCTCATTGCTCCCAAGTATCAGCACGCAATCAACATGCCTGTCTTTGTCTTTCGCATATTGGTACTCCGGCATCTTCCCGTAATGCCGCTGGTTCCAGGTGTTGACCTTCTCAAACAGATCCCAGTCCTTCTCCCATGCGTCAAAATCCAGATGGAGTGCCAACATCGTGTCCACCACATCGGCTAAAATCTCATAATCCCAACCACAGTCAATTGCCACCGCCCCGATGACCGCCTCCACAACACCCTCCTTGGGATCTATTGCTTTGTTCATGCCTGTGTTGATATCCGCTTGCCCGAAGCGTATCCTGGTATCCAGTCCAAGGGCTATGGAACGCTCCGCAAGATGCTCCTTATTGGTAAACCGGCTCTTCATCTTCGACAAATTTCCCTCGTCCAGGTCACAGCAGAAAAGCATCCCGTCCTTGTCCTTCATCAGGAAGCGGCTGTACTGGTCCAGCATGAGCCTCGTAAGGACATATTCTATTACACGATCACCTGTAAATTCCAACACCTCGTAGTCGGCATGAGTCATGTGCTCTACACCGTAGGAACGGCGCGTCAATGCCTGTATGAGAAGACGCTCATTGGCGAAGGTGTAACCGATGGTTCAAGATAATGTAAAAATTTTCTAATGGATGTAGTTTAATGTTGTCTAATAATCTGTTCAATGAATTTAAACCTACCCATCTATCTCTAATTCAAATTCATATCCATTGTTTATGTCATCTATTTCAATCAAACAATCTCTATCGTACACTCCTCTTTCGTTAAGTGGAATTGTTGCTTCAAAATAAACCCATTCATTAAAATTTATTTCTTGAGTATTATACTTCTTAAAAAGATATATCTTATCTTCATTATCCCATGTAGATAAAGATTCATCAAAAACACTAACGGTTATACCGGCTTCTACTTCTGCAGTTCCAGAAATAACAACTTCTTCATCCGAAGAGAATAACAAACAAAGATCACCAATCTGTGCAATCGTCACATCATATATTTCAATATCTTTAGTTTCAGGGCTATTTACAACACAAAAACTTGAATTTTCTATTTCTTTTTCAAGTAAGGAGTATATTTCATTTTCAACCATGTCAAAATACTTTTCAGCAGTTTCTTCTATTCGATTTTCTTCGTTTAAATAATCCATATGTGCGTTTTTGATTTCATCCTGAAGTTCACAGGATAGTAGTTTTTCAAAGCTATTAATCAACTTTACTTGTGAGCGGAATCCTGCAATTTCAAGATCATCCTCAATATGAGGGTGAAAAGTTTCTTTATTGTTTTTGTCTAATGAAAAATCTCTATAATTTTCTGTAATGAAGTAAATAGTGTCATTACTGTTTAAGTTAATATAACTTTTTATATCAATTAGTGTCTCTGCAATGAGTGCGTCTGCTAAAAACTCTTTTCCCTCTCTATGCAGAGGAGCTTTTTTATAAATTTTTCGCTTAATTACACGTTGGATTAGCACTTCTGAGGTATCTATAACTTTCGTGTGCTCACTATTGAAAATATTTTTTATACTTTCTTTCAGTTTTAATGCGTATTTATAGTGTTGACGATTGAAAATATCCAGAAGCTCTCGTAAAGGCTTTTGGGCATTTCTTTTATATGCCTTAAAATCTATCTCATCTTCTTGAAACCCTGTAAGCCAATATAATTTTTTTATACCCGAAATTTGTCTATCAAGAAGCGAACCAATGGCATCAATTTCCTTTTCTAGATGTTTATATGTTTCATATTTAACTATTTCGGGTAAAATAATCTCTATACCTCCGACTGCTACTAAGGCAGCAAAATCGGTAATTGTTTTAGTAGATATATTGTTTCTTCTATTTACGATCATATTAATTTAGATGTTTGTATCAAACAGCAAATATTTCATAATACTCTCCACAAATATAACTCTTTCAACTTCCTAATATGCTATGATTAGAAGCTTGTTTTCAGTTTCTAAATACCCGATTTTGGGATAAAATCAGGATTATTTAATAATAGCGATGACTATATTTACAATTGTAGATAACAGCATAACTGCTGTTATAACAGTAATCCATTTTGTGAGTTTGACCATCAACTAATTCCATAGGCTATAGCAAACTTGAAACTTCGTCTAGGCATCGTTGCACATGAACACGCGCTTGGGAATCTTCGGACATTTTTTCATGTTGCTCTAAAATATTTTCCTTCCATTTCTGTGCTTCTTGTATTTGCCCTGCAAGTGCATATGCTCTGCATAATTCGCCTCTAATAAAATGTTTTCTTCTTTGATCCGTTGTTTTCTGATGTAGTTCCCACGCATGTTTATAAGACTGTATCGCAAAATCATAGTCTTTATTTGCTCTATATACATCCCCCATGGATTGGAAAACTCGAGCTTTACCTCCGTTATTTCCCAACCTTTCATACTCTATCATAGATAATCCGAAATAATGCTCTGCTGCTATACATCCCCCTAGTTCTGGCTTGCTTTCCATAATACCCCAAAGAAGAAATACTTCTGCAAGATTTTCATAGTCTTCCTTTTCACCACATAAATCTACTACTCTTTCATAATACTCCCGCGCAAGCTCATAGTTGCCTCTTCGACTCGCGTCTGCCCCCAACTTAATTAATGATTTGGGAGCAAGATCGTTGATCACTTTTGATAATAAATCTTTAGACTCCATTTCATATACTTTTGCTTTTTTTCCATAATTCTTTGCTAAAATGTTCTGGAGAATACTTAAGCTAGCGAGCACGTCGAATAATTCTAGGTTGTAATTTAACTTCCGATAAATTTTTTCAGCATCCTCATAACATTTTATCGCTTTTTCAATATTTCCATTTTGGTATTCCTCTTCGCCTTGTGCAGAGTATTTCTTTGCAAGCAGATATTCTACAGATGGTTTCTTTTCACACACTGATTTATTATTACCGTTTGCAACTCTGAAACATATATTTTTTTCGACATCTTTAACTTCCCACTCCCGGGAAGCTGATGGTAAATAGATTACTTTTGTTGAGTATTCATATTTATTTATATCTACTTGAATAATCTGACATGCCAACTTATAGGTATTAGGTTTGTAAGTTGCTCCGGAGGTGAAAACATAGGCTTTGTTTTCTAAATAAGATCCCGCTCGGATTTCACCATGAACATGACCGTTTAATATAATATCCGAAAATTTCAATATAGTATCTTGTGTAATAGGTTCGTTGTTAAACACTCGTTGCTCTGTAATATGCATGTTATTCAATGGGTGATGAAATAGTGTTATTTTAAGACTCGTGTCCCGTCCAATAGATTTTTGAATATCTAAAGCCAATTGCTCACCAATCCATAAATTTCCTAAATCTTCATTATCTTTGCAACACCATGCCGAATTTAGAACCACAAAATTAACACCATATAATTCGCGGTAGCCATATAAGTATTTTATTAAATTATCACTATCGACTACAGCACTATTTTCAAGTGGCGAAATATTAAAATTTTTACAGAATTGCACATAGTTTTTGAAATGACTGCTCCGCCGATGTATTTTGCCTTCTGAAAGATATTTAGTAGAATCATTATAACTGCTAATCGAATTTGAAAATTCTGCTTCGCTCCTGTCTATATCGTGGTTGCCTGGGCAAAAAATAAAGTTTTCATGTGATAAACCTATCCCCTCAGACAGTTTATTGAACCATATTGATGCTTGCATATAATCGTCCATATGTGCTCTCCAGCCAATATCTCCTGAAACTGCAACAACATCTGGCTTCCATGTTTGCGGAATACTTTTTATAGTTTCAATCAAGTTTTCAAGAATATAATCACGTTCTTTAAGTGTAACAGTTGTAATTACATCACCTTTATCATTTTTGAAATGTTCTGCACCAAAATGTAAATCTGACAAATGAAGAACATTTACAAATCTCTTATTCATAGAAAAATCTCCTTTTGAACTTCCTATTATTGCAATAATTTACTGTTCCAGTAAATGAAAATTCCGGTTTATCTCCTATTCCATGCCAGAACACAATATTAAAAAATACCAGAGAAATATCTCCAGCGTACCTTTCCTGTTTTATTTCCACTTACAGGTATATTACCACAAAATGTAGAATAGGTAAATAGTACCATGTAATTACATGATGTCATACAAACAACTTTCTTTGGCAGATATTTTTACAGATTGCCAAGATAAATTTGATAATGACAAATTTCCTGATGCTTCCAAATTTACACGCTTCAAACAGGATTTCCTTCCAGACTTACAATTGATGTTTGACCGCCTCGTCGATCTGACAGAACCAATCTGCCAAAATATTTATCTTTCACCATGACTTCCCATGCCGCCTCTAACTCGGCTATTCAGCAGATGTATATTAATGGACATTTCTGCTATGCCTTTAAATTTGGCATCACTAGGAATTGTCCGGGATATTACCTTTTACAATCAGGATTAATGCAGATGGGATTCCCTGTTGTCCAAACGACCCAACCCTTCCAAACTAACCAGAATATATTCTTTCCCATGGTACGACAAGAATGGGTGGGGTACTGTTAGGCGAGTATTGTTTGATATAGTAACATTATAGTTTGTGGGTGAAATTGAATAGGTTGAATCCATACTACTATTTTGAGCATCTTCTTGCCGAAATACCAAAACTCATCGATGATAATATTTAACGGAGACAAGAGTCATTACAAATACAACACATGGTTTTTCATATCTTTACATTAGAAACGGATATGATTCACAGTCTGTCATTGACATTTTTAACAGACTCTACCTTGAACTCAGACACCCAATCCACCTCCATGATTTCACCTGGTTTTCGTTTGATGTGGAGGGTAGCTTTCTTTGAAGATGCATTGTACCAGACTATTTTCTAATAGCGAGAATAATTTGCCCCCAATTCTTGTAATCTTGCAATTCTGCCATCACTATGTGGGTGTGATGCATATAGTGCTTTAAGCAACCCATTTTCCGGTGTAGAACACATTACATTATCCAATACTATTGCCAGATCTGTTCCAAACCCAAGCTTACATGCATATTCATCTGCAACATATTCATTTTGCCGAATTGACCACATTAAGAATAACATACAAAATTTAGTCCATAACCAAATCATTACAGAAGAAACACTGCCCATAAGCGCGATTAATATACCTGCAAAAAAGTTTCTTGTTCCTATTGCAAGCAAACCACAGATTGCCGTAATTGTCCAGCACATCACCTTAATTAACAATAAACAACCGGAAATAAATAAATTCCCGCCGCCAATTAACAATTGTATAACTGAATGCTTATATACAAGGTGCCCCACTTCATGAGCGAAAACAGCCATAATTGCATCGTCCGACAAATTCAACAACCCATCTGTTACACATATTGTATTCTTTCCTATGGCAAATGCATTTGGTGATTGGTCATGAATAATTTTCAACCTGATTGAGTTCACCATATCTGGAGTTCTTTCTTTTGCTTTATTGAAAACCACTTCAAGTAATGGAATTAATCGTATTTTATAATCTTTTCTTTTAATTTCATGTGCGCCTGCCAATGATGCAAGTATCCATTCCCCCACAGGAGATAAGCTGATTAAAACCATTGTAAAATACACACCAAGCAAAAGAGTTGCGTTTTCCCATGAAATTCCATTTGGGAAAAAAACTTTCAGCAATAAAAAAATATTTAATGCAAAAAATATTATTATACCCAGATTAGATATTCTGATAATACGTCCTAAACGATGCCATACATCCAATAAAACCACCACCTTTCCAAATCTAACTTTATTCTAACGTGGATTTATCGACAGCTTTAAACACCTCTGCTGCGTATTTTTTCATTCTGATGATTTCTTCAATTGTAAATTCTGATGGAGCTTTTCCAATTAAGTTAAGTTCTCCCTCAACTCCCTTCTCAGGAATGATTAAGTTTACATACTTTCCCTCAGCGTCTTGTTTAAACATTTCTATATACGTCTGATATAAAATATTTTCTTCCATAACAATCAACTCCTCCAATCTACGAATAATTATGTTCATGAACATGAATATATATGTAAGTGTGACCATCCCTTATTGTTTCTGCAACACTATCAGCTACATACTGAACTCCCGATGGAGCAAGCACCTCTTCCTCATTACCGTTATATGTTGCAAGATGTGTTATACTTGCACCACTTAAATTTTCAGCCAAAACGAACACCATTCTAACAGGTTCATCACCATATGCAAACCGCTGAGCAATATCCTCTGAAGTAGACCAACTTGAGGGACCAAGCATATCAATTGTCTGTGACGATAGTATTTGCTGTGCCACTTCGTTTGACACATTTATTCCTCTAAATATTGTACCCTCCCACTTAAGAACACTATTGACATATTCATCCACATTATTTAAAGCGTTCCAGAGTCGTTCAGGAACATTAGGATTATTATAGGCATATCGAATATCGTTATAAAACGGACCAGAGTAATCATGCAAACTATCCAATAATTCTTCAGAACGTGTTATACTTATATCTCGTCCAGAACCATTCTTAACATCACTAATCACACCAGCTATTTGTCCATCCCTACTGTCTATAATTCCTCGGTGTTCTGTCTGTTTGGTTGATGTATATGGTGATATAGGAGTTTGTAATATGTGGTTAGTTACCACACTTTCTTCTATGTACAAACCATTTCCATTAAAATTAACATCATTATATTCCTGTAATGCTTTTGAAAGTTGCAAGACATACTTTTCTCCTTGCAATAAGCTCTTTAAAATACTGTTCAGTGCCTTAGTGCTGTCTAGTACTATATCGCCTAATTCTTTATACTTTCTGTCATTCCAGTCAACTTCAAGTTGCCGATACTTTGTCAATATAGAAACTCTCGTGGTTTCTATACTACTTACTGCTGCTTGCATATTTTTCGCAATCAGCAATAGTTCTGCTATATCTGAATTAATAATCCCCAAAAAACCATCTCCTTTGAATTTATCAAAGCACACTTGCTATGCCATGAAACGTATTCTCTTACAGCTTATTCTCCATATATAGTTTTATTTCAGATGTTGATGGTAAAATATATGGTTTCATTTGGAATGTATTCTTTATGCCATCCGTATAGTAGACTGTATTATCCCTCAAGCCTGGTACCGAAATATTTTCTATTAAACAGTCTGCATCGTTTGCCCCAAGAGAGAATATTATACGTTCCGGAAACTTTGTGAGAAGATTTTCACCATAATACATTGTTTCTCTTACAGTTTGATATTCCAAAGAGGTTACTACAAAATGAATTCCAAATCCCGAACCATCTTCTATCAACTTTACTAGCTTTTCGCCTGTGGATAAATTGTCGTCATTACACTTAGCTGCAAACATATTATTAATTGCTGCAAACGGGTCAGCAGATGTATTCTCCTCAATAACTATTGAATCGTCCTCAATATAGTCGCTCTCATCAAGCATCTCTCCCTTAAACATTGTCCTCACTATATCCAGGAACTGAAGATTCTTTATTATTAGGAAAATCACATCATCGCTGTTCTGTTTTTTCCATGCTTGATATTTTTTATATATATCCCTGATATATTTAATGATATCCCCTCTGTCTTCTGCTACCTTGAATCGAGAACTGGCTTCAGTTAGTGCATCATAAAATCCTTCGGAAGTATTATCTCCAACTAACCTATCTCCATCAATACAGTACACACTTGTGTTCTTATTCAACAATGCAGAAATAATGTAGTTGTTTGACACTAAGTTAGCCATTCTTTCGTTAGATCCACAAACAAGAAGATTATGTTTCTTTTTCTTATCAATACAAAGTACAAATGGCGGTGCAACCTTAATAAGGGTACCTAAATGTATAATTACAGGCAGTTCCTCTGTGTATCCGATTCCAGCGTTTCGATAATAGTCAAAAAGTTCAACTGTTCTTCCACCTTCAAATGTTTGCAAAGTATACGGTTTATCATTAAACTTCGCGCTTATCAATTGCAAATAATATTTCTGTGTATCGTCATCGCAATAAGCTGCTCTAAAACCAACATTAGGCAGTTCCGTATAATCAAGATTCATAACTGCCGTACCTATTGGTCCCTTCATCATGCTCATAGCTTTGATTTCATTCTGGTCAGAGAATAGATATCTTGCGTCATTTTCACCGCATTTCAATCCTACACGTATACGCATCTGCTCAATTGTTCCATGAGAAAGAGTCAAATCCGAAATAACCTTCGTGGACTGAGTAGCCATAAGCAAGTGAATCCCAAAGGCTCGGCCTTCAGTCACTATACGTTTGGTTAATTCAGCGCAATTCATTGCAACTTTTCTATTGGTAGAATCATTAAAAAGAATCTGGAATTCATCCATGATTACAAGGATACGTGGTAATGGCTTTCCTATAGCTTGTGTATATCCTTTCAAACTGGTTTTTCCTGATTCTTTAAATAACACTCCACGTTTCTCCATCTCTTTTACGAGATTTTCAAGAATACTTTCTCCAAACTCCTGCATTGCATCCAGAGCTAAAAGCTGAATATGAGGTAATTTAACTGATTCATATACTTTAAACTCTGTACCACTCTTGAAGTCCATTAAATACAGATGTAATTGCTCTGGGCTATAGTGCAGCATACTGCTCATAATAAGTGTATGTAAAAATGTAGATTTTCCTGAGCCTGTAGCACCTGCAATCAACCCATGATGAGATGAGCCCTCTCCAATAGTTATATTGATTATTAAATCACCATCTCCAACGCCAACTGGAATTGTTAATGCTTTTGCAGAATTATATGCAAACAAATCTTCAGCAAGAATATCTTTGAAAGAAAGTCCCTGCTTCTTTATGATTTCACTTTTTTCTACATAATCAAAAGTGAATCTATCAATGTCTCTATTATCAAGCTTTTCTGGAATTTTAACTCTAAGGTTATACGGCAGCAAAACATAATTTTCATCCTTATAATCAACTAATGCACAGTACCGTGTAATACCCTCTAACCTCTCATCTATGCTTTCATATTTTGAAAATGTAATTCCTGGATTGTAACAAATAACAACATAGACTCCACACTTATTTCCGTTACGTAAAATATTAGAAAGTAAATCCAAACTTCGTCCATCCATTCCACTCGGAAAATCATATAAAACAAGCAATGTAATGGCTTCAGCACGGTTAGGTGTGTTGAGATTATAATCAAGAATATCTCTATATCTGTTTCCCAATTTGTCCTGAATAAACTCATCTATTTGGATATTGACTTTTTGCAGTCTCTCATACATTGCCTCCTGGTTTGTATATATTTTTTGATCAAAAACATCAGGACAGCGCTTACGAAAATCTAAGAATGGAATGATACTATTTCCTCGCTGCTCTACGTCAAATAAACAAATATCAACCTTGGAAACAGGCATTAAAGATAAGAAACTCCATATAACATGGTGACTATATACAAGCATTTTTTCTTTGCTATTTTCAGGGCAATTCAAAAAAAGGTTAAACGAATTTTTCAAATCAAAGGTTAATGGCAATTCGACATATCCTGTTTCATCTTCTTTAAAGCTGCCTAAACCAAACTTTTCGAGAATTTGATGATAATCAATGCTGTCCGAAAAAATATCTGCTGGGTACATTACATTTCCCAGTGTTATAATGGACGGGAATGACGCTCCTATTTCCTGCACTTGCGCATAGTTCTTCTCATAAGAATCCATCATACTACAAATATAAGAAATGTGAGAATCCAATTCCATAGGATCGCATTCATCAACCAACTTTTTGATAAGTGGAGAAAAAGCTATTCCTCTATTTTTAATGCCTTCAAATATAAGCATATATTTGTTGACAAACTTTACAAAATCAGCTTTTTCCGGCATTGCAAAATATGACAATGGCAATCCTCGCAGGATAAAATTCTGCCCATTTTGTGTTATCCCTGTAGATAAATCGTATATAGCCTTAATATTCTGTTCGAATTCCGCTGACCACATACCTTCAATCTTAGGCTGATATGTAATAATCGTATAGATACCACACCTGTTTCCATTTCGTATAATACTTCTTAATTCTGCTAAAGTACGCTCATCAAAACCTTTCGGGAAATCATATAAAACTAAAAGTTCTACTTGTACACTATACTCATCATGGTCTATGGCATAATCGAAAATAGTATCATACTGATTGCCTAATTTTTCCTGCAAAACTCCTTCTATATATTCATTGAGTTTTGCAATCTTTATTGCTACATCATCACGATTGATATATATTTTTTCTCCAAACAGCTCAGGCAGTACCTTCATCACATCAAAATACGGTGATATACTATTGCCCCGATTTTCAGGATCCACGATACCATAAGTTAACTTTTCAATCGGCATAGCTGATAGTAAACCAAACATAATAGAATGCGTAAAAGATTGTACAGTCGTTTGATTACTATTATCACTTATTACCATCCAAACCGAGGCATCTGAAAGAGACAATGCAATCGGGAATCTAATTACACCATCCACTAATAATTTATCACACTTCTCCCTAATAACTGATGCTATTATTTTAGATTGCACGAAGAAATCCACCTTATAATCTATAAACATCATGTTCAATACGCCATCTAAAACCTCATCAGTTGAATTAACCTTAAAAATGATGCTATCATAGTGTGTTATTAATGCATATAGATAATCAACAAATTCATCCGGAAGTATATTATCAAGTTCAGCATAGATTTTTTCCGCAACCTCATCTAATGTATTAAGGTACTTATTTTCAAATGCATCCATTTCATTACTGTGACGCTCTGTTAAACCTCCGCGCTGTGTTAAATAATCCTCCTTTAATGATGAAAGGTTTTCATCAATAATAGGAGGCAATTCTTTTTCAATTTCCTGCACAAATGCTGTGACGGTATTACGCAATACAATCAGTTCCTCATAATCCCTTTTCCTTTTACTTGAAAAGAAATAATTCAACCCATTTATCAATCCAGGAAGAATATCTTCAGAATACTTTTTGAACAGCACATTAAAACTATCCTGAATTTCAATTAAAGCAGTAAAATAGTCTACTGCGTTATCATATTCGGAGCTGGTTTTATCAGACCATAGTTCTTCCTTTTTCTTCTTGGTTTTCACATAATACTTGTCTGCTGATGACAACTTTTCATCCAATTTTGTTATTTCCGATAGAATCCTTTTAGCATCACTAATGGTCTTTTGGGATTTATTTCTTATAGCAGTACAATTATCACGGTAACTACTCTCCAGGCTATTCAAAGCGTTATTATGTCTGAATTGAAGATTTTCTTTGTCTCTGTCATATGTTGTCTGCGTTACATTGATTAATGTTTCAGCAGTATCTACAAAAGCATTAATATCAGAAATCAATGTGATTATTTCAATTTGTGCAACTGCTTTCATCCGCAACTTCCTTTCTCCAAATAACATGTTCTATGGCTACTTTTCTTCTAACTCATACTTACATGTACATTTTTCTTCACATTGTTCTTTTTTAAAATTCACACATAGAGATGTCGTTATCTGAAGTGGATAGCTAAATATCTCTACCATTTCACCACCAATTTTTGGATTACACGTATTGCAAATCACGGTATATTGCCTCAACTCATTAAGAATCCTTGGAATGTAATCTTCATTAGTGAGATTAAGCATATCGATAATCATCTTAACTCCAATTATTGTAATGAAATTAATATCTACCGATATTCCTGGTTCAAACTTCAATCCTTCAGTTTGTTCCTGATTTGAATATATATGATGATTAGCCTGCGCTCTTTCAGAAATATTGCCACCCTCTCCTAATGCACATTCATAGCAAGGTAATCCGCGCATTGGAATATGATAAAAAATTTCTCCTGCATATGCCCTTTCCCAAAAACCAATAGATATGAAATAAGATGAATAATATATACTGATACGATTGGCATATACATCAGCTGCCCGATTATCAGCACAACCTACGAAAACTGTATCCTCCTTAACGCAAAATACATCTAATTGATCTTTAGGAAGATTCTGTACAATTCCCTCAAACTTTTCTACATGTACATCAGGGTTTATATTTATAAGTTTTCTTTCTAAGGCATTTACTTTAAGGTCACCCACATCCTCAATGCCACATTGATGTCTGCAGACATTGTGATATTCTATAATATCCGGGTCAGCAAGAAGAAATTTTCCGACTCCTGCTCTTGCCAGTTCCATAGAAACAAGACTGCCTACGGATCCACAACCAAGAATAACTGCTCTCTTTTTTGACATTGTATCTGTCTCTAAAATACCCTTATTTCTGGAAAATATGCTCTGATACAGACCATATGATTCAACCTTTAGCTCTTTACCATCAAAGAAAAACTTTAGTACGTCGTCAGATTGCATCGCACATAACCCGCTATCAGTAATCGCACTCTCTGAGGACATAACATCACATAAAAATTCACCATGATTTTTAATAGCATCCGGATAAATATTGAAGATGCCTGTATCTTCATAGTATCTTCCAAACAATTTTCTTTCTGTATTATCCCCTAACTGCTCTTCAGAGATAAATACAGTTTTATGTATTTCATCATTAAAAAAATTTTCCATCTATTCTTCTCCATTCCTGTCAATTCCAATAAATCTAAATACACCATCAATTATATTTTTCGTGTCTGTATCAACCAATTCTTGTATATTTTTTTTTATTTGCTCAGTAGGTTTATTTGTAACCATGTGAAAAATATTTTCAAATAAACCATCCTCATATATGTAATCCTTGCCATCATATACAAAAATGAATTGATTGCTTTTTTCTGCATACATGAAAAAAACTTCTACATCCTGTACTAATACAATTTGACCATCTTTTTGCATAGCAGACATTTTAATTTCAACCTCATCCGACATAAAAGAAATATCTGCAACTAAAGTATCTATAATTTTATTTTGTATATTTTCATCAAACAATATAGGTTTATCTACTTTGTCCGATATCAATCTATCTTTAAAAAATGGCTTTATCATATCCATGAACGATTTTAAACCTGTGAGGGAATGAACTTCCATCTTATCATTTTTTGGATATAAGATATTCTTCATTATTTGCTCATATCTCTGTGGTGTTTTAAGTTTCATATACTTTTCAGGAATCAAATTATTTCCAACGCCATAGGATATCTTTGTATATTTATATGATCTACTTACATGATACATTGTCAATCGAAAATCCGGATCAATATTAATTAATGCAGAAATTGCACCACATTGTCTCATTTGAGCATATTTGGCATTAGTCCCGTTATCGGTTGTTGAAAAAACATCTAAAGAACCTGGATGACGATGCCATAATCCAATCAAAGATAACTTTTCCTCATACAAATTAGCAATCTTATTTATAAGATGTTGCGTATATTTTTGGTCATATTCAAAATATGCCACCTCGAATACAGACTTAGGTCCAGGGTCGATTGCCTCTATGATATACCAAGTGTCATGTTCAACACCACCCAAAAATAATCCGCCTGTTTCTGTCTGTATTTTTTCAGCGGTTTCAGCCATTACTGCTGCGTAAGCTCTATCCGAAAAAACCACTCTCATGAACGCACCTCCAATTTAAAATAAAAGGGTATCCAGCTTCATAATATAAAGCTGGACACCCAGGTAATCTTAATAATTACCTTCCATAGCGACAGCATCACTAATTTCACCATTCAGCCACATTTCGCAAAGCATAATCCATTTACAAGCCCAGCTAAGAGCGGATGCAGCCGATGTTGACCTGCTTTGGCCAACCTTAAAATAACGAGGGTCAGCGGTACAAATAAAATACTCTTCATTACGGCCAAAATTATTCCGGTATATATGTGGCAATCCCAAGCCAAAACCGTGCTTGGCGGCGTTGTCATATGTTCCATAGGTTTCCATAACCACTGGCATCATTTTTTCAGATATATCCTTCAATCTGGGTTGTATCGGGAGAATCTGGATGGATCCGCCATACTCACCTTCCGATGCATGAGGATGGTCATTTTTGTAAATCAACATTAAATCCCATACCATTCCGCCTGCACCAGTAGGCTGAACCTTTCCACGCCAATATAACCGTCCAGAACCATCCTGCAACTGATTAATCTTGAATGACGGAAAAAACTTTTGCATTGCAGCGATTTCACCTTGATACAGCTGCGGGTCACTCTGATACCAATAAAATGCCATGTTCAGTCCCCCTTTGCCAATTTGCCATCAGGAACCTGAATACCAGACAGTCCATTATCCTGCATTTCTTCATTTGTCCCAACTTCGCCTGTTGGTGTAACCATTACTGGTTCGCCTTGTCTAAGAGCTTCTGCTAATGCTCTGCGGCGAGCGGCAATTGCTTCACTATTTGTATTATTGTTATCCATGTAAAGAACCTCCTCCGTAACTATAATTCTATTTACTACGCTGCATTAGGGAAATCTCTAATGATCTCACCGTTCTCTGCAATTCTTGTTGTTGCCTGACGGAGAATAGCATCAGCTGCTTCCTCACCATTGTCTCTAACTACTTGTGCATATGAGTTGTTGTACAAATCACTGCCTTCATTCATGAGTGTTTCAAGGTCAACACCTTTGTTCTGGTTACGAATAAGAGTGTATTGCATATAATCTCTCATTTGCTGTAATGCAGCTGAATCGGAATCAATAAAGCCAGATGTCTTTTTCAGATAGATTATGTACTGAACTGTACTTGATAAGGTTATCCAGATACATTTAAATACAATCGCAATAATCTGGAAGATGATTGAAAGTATTGTAAGCCAGCCAAATTGTCCAGAAAATGCAATTTTTATTGCTTCCCAAGCTAAAGAACCAAAAGCTTTTAACGCACTAAGGAATACACCACCGATACAGGCGCATACTAAACCAGCCACAAATGCGCTCCCGAAGTCACCGCTCTCAAGTCCCATTGCAATACCTAAAATGAATCCAATTACCATACCAATGATTTGTAAAATAAATTGCCCTTTGATTTTATTTTTATTTCGTGTTAATTCTGCAACATTGTTTGCTACTATTTCTTCACAACAATCATAGCAAAGACATTTCCCAGCATATTCACCTAAAGAAACGCCATAAGCCTCTACACAATCCTTACATATGTACTTACCACATCTGGCACATCTTCCGGCAGCGGATTCTGTTGGATGGTGAAAGCAAACCGGACCATTATGGCGGTGTTCCTCCCTAGGCGGAGTAAATGTTGGTGCCGTTGGCGGCGTGAATGTAGGGATATTTCCGTTCTGTCCCATATGTAATTCCTCCTTAATTTAAAATTTCACTTGATTATATTGGTCTAATGACTGAGCCAATTTTTCCAATTTAGGTAATGCTGCATTTAAAGTATCGATTGGTGCAGCTGTCAATCTTGCGACTTGCTGCATTAGCATATTAAACTGCACTGCCTGTGCATCATCCCAATTAGAGGTAGCTGACATTCCTGTTTTTATTCCATTGCTGATTTTCTCAATATCTTTAATTGTATTGGAGATATCTTTCTTCATTTCCCTTATCGTTTCGGGTGAAGCTTTAACTGCCATATTTTCCCACCTCCTTATATACTCGTAGATTCATACTCTCTAACAGCTGCAAGCAAATCTTCAAGTTTCCCCATACAATCATGCAATTCACCAATTGGTCTTGTTAATGCGCTACAGCATTCCTCAATAACACCACCTAATGATGCATACTTCTGATCCTTCCAACCACCTGATCCCGCCTGCTGATAGCTTCGTCCTAAACTGCTCGAAGCCGCTTCTAATTCGTGTATTGCAGTTTTACAACAACCAATTCCACCTTGAATAGCAGCACTTTCTACTGATACTCCACTTGCCATCTCTAACCCTCCTTGTTTTTATATTGCAGAGGAAAACCTCACACAATCTACATTGTTACAGACATATAGTTGTCTATACTGGCAATACAATTATCAACTGCCGATATATTTCTCTGTGCAGTACTGCTCGATGATGTTTCGAACTTCTTAGCATCACCTACATATATATTCAAATCAGATTCAACATTTCTAAAAGCTGTTTTTAGTCTTTCCAATTTACTTTTTAAATTATTACATCGTTTTTTTTCTGTAGACAATTCCGACTCTAACTGCGTCTTTTTTTCTTTAGCTGCACTAAGTTCTTTCTGTAATGAAGATATTTCGCTTTCTGCACTCTGTACTTGAGATTCCAAATCACTTCTTTCATTTTCACACTGGCTTATTCGTTGTTCTAAGACATCTATTTGCCCCTGTATCTGCGCACGTTGATCATCGTCATCTGTATCAGATAACTGTGATTTTAACGATACGGACTGAGACCTCATAGATGATATCTGACCAGACAATGATTGTATTCTCTGTTGCATTCGAAGTATTTGAGCCTCCAGACATTCAATTTTTCCATTTATCAGAGATATTTGCTGTTCCAACAGCTCAATATTTTGTAACAGCTTATCAATCTTATTCTCAGAAGCAGAAACATCCTGTGCTGCTTCAGAGACTTTTGATTGATTTTCTTGTACGATCATCTCGGCTTTGTTTCCCGTTCTAGCAGACAGTCCAGCAATGTCTGTTTTAAAATCATTCAGTGCTGACTTAACGATTTGAAGTGCCTCAGTAGTCACATCTACCATAGACGAACCTCCTTAATATTTTTCTGCAGAAATCTTATCAAATTTATCGATTGAATTACAACATCTCTCACCAGAAACAATAACCTCTTTTGACATATTTGCTATTTCACTGACCTTTAAGGATAATTCGGCAAATTTTGCATCTCTCCATAGTGAGGCAGCCTTTCCAACACCACTTCCAAGTTTTTGAACAAAAACCTGGAAATCCTCAATGTCTTTTTTTATTATCTCAGAACTCATATAACATCTCCCATATGCTCCATATTACCTACGCTTAATCTACAGATTTAATAAATTCACATTGAATATTATCACTAATTTCCTGTCCATTCAATATGAGCCAGTAAATATGCCAGATTATTTTTTTTGGCTCATATTTTAAAGTGCATTGAAAAACTGGGTTTGTATACCTGACCGTTCGGTGGATGAAAAAATTTGATGGATATTGGATTGCCCATGGTTATGGTAAAACAGGTCTTACCATTGAAAACCTCAATAAGTGAATATTACGCAGTGGCGGAGCCACCAAATCTTTTGAAATAGAGCCACCACTTAATCCGTTATGTAGAGCCAGTAGTTTGATGGTGGGCGCCACCCCTTAAGATGGCTCCTATAATATAGTTGAATCAATAACAATCCACTATAATTATCAGGGTCTTTGTGGGAATGAAGTTACGGAATATATCGGAAGCCGCATGAAACTGTGCGGGGTCAGTCAACCGATTTTTGAAGAGGGAGCCATGGAAACTGCTTATGGAAGCTGCCAGGGAGGCACCAGAAAACTGAACAACCTCCTGCAAAAGGCACTGATGATAGATGATAGGATGCGAAATAAAATCCACGCGAATAACAACCGACATCATCATGGATACGGCTAGCGAAATTGAGCTGGTATAGGGGGATGGTTATGGAAAAACACTTTGCCAGCTCCCTCCACCGGGATCGCTTCCTTATCATAATGACTGAGGATGGCACGCATCCTGACGACAGTGAACGGGCTAGTCTTTTTATATCATTGCGGGAAACAATGAACTTTATAGAAAGCGCAGTTTCATCTATGATTCCAAAAATCATGTTTTTCGTGCCTGCTTTGAGGAAACGGGGGCAGATTTCTCCAGAGGTCTGCATTCCCTGATCAGGCCCGGTTTCAACCTTTACAAGTGCTGGTCAGACGAATACTGTTGATTTATATTCAATTTTGACCCACATTAACGTTTAAATCTGATCCACCTAGCATGGTAGAAATCCACTGTCAAGGCACACTGCGTTTCACCAAGGCGAGCCTTGACAGTGGATTTCTACCAT
>Ga0153944_1000408_pt1 | contig 18717 bp, 20 predicted proteins | sample TSNJ028MetaG_FD_104703 | JGI IMG/M metagenome (GOLD analysis project Ga0153944, IMG submission 104703) | Attine ant fungus gardens microbial communities from New Jersey, USA - TSNJ028 MetaG | ecosystem: Host-associated > Fungi > Mycelium > Unclassified | place: USA: New Jersey, Wharton State... | reverse complement strand
TGCCCCTTTCATGAGTACAAAAAATCGAGTGTACCGCAGTAATTTGTGCTTGCATATTTGAAAAAGCCAGCGACAGAGAACTAGCAAGGGATAATTGGCTCCTATTTAATACATTGATCTCAGATCTCATTCAAACATTCGTTGCCGGCCTCCATCTAATTCATGCAGAACAAAAATAACAAGAGATGTTGGATATCTTATTTGTTCTATCAAATTGAGTCATCCCACGAGTCTGGATGAATCAGTATATAGACTTTCCTGAAGAGCATATCAAAAAAATGAAGCACACCTTTTGTCATATCAGTCCATCCGTAGTACATCGCCACGATTGATACTGTCTCCAAGAAAGTGGCAATAAAGGTCCCGTCAAGCCGGTGATTAGAGCTCTACACAGAACAAGATTCATGCAATCAAAATTCAAAAAATTCACACATACCTTACATATCGATACCCCAACTGGCGACAATCTGAATACTTGAGCAACGACGAAGGCAATAATAGCGCCAAGATATATCCAGAATGGTCTTCTTTCGCAAAGAACACAAAGGACAACGTAGGAAACGAGGATAAATGATATCAAAGCAGAACTACGATTTTCAAAAAAATCAATTTGGGTAACTGAAAAAGTGTGAAAGGCTGAAACGTACGCTCCTGGCCAAATACTAGTCAAAATGAACAGGGGAATATTTCTCAGGGTATTAGGAGGGTTTGATAAATCACCAAAGGCACTAGTAAAGCCGAATGCTACAGCAAGGGCAATGAACATGGTGACGAAGAAAAAGGCAAATTGTCCTGTGAGCATGATCTGGAAAACCATCAAACCATATCATCGCTATGAGAAAAATATATCCAAGTTCAGATAGTTTCTCGCACCAATACACTGGCGGTCCGCCCATCATCCAACACTTGCATTGTCGTAAACGTATACCACAGCAAAGCCCAAAATAGGGAAGAAACAATCCCACAATGGATAGCTGTCAATGCTGTTATAGCTTGTGTGCCCTGCTCCAAGAGTGCCCCAGCCGTTACGAGTTGGAAGACGAGTGATATGAGATATGTAGTCAATAGCATGCGGAACTCCACTCGACCTTGAATTGCGAGGCGACCGCAACACATCAATAAAATACAAAATACAAAAATTATCATGTTAGCACTTTATTAGGATGGAGGCAAGGAGGAACTCACCGACAGCCGCTACCCGCTTCTGGCAACCCCATAACAAAAATGCAGTAACTAGGAATCCAAAACCACACAACACGTTATTTGCGATGTTTGACAGTGAAGAACCTGACACAGTGTACAATTTGTAGATGCCACATTCTGGGTTAATTCCCACTGGTGCAAAGGGGCGCTGGCTCGAGTCTCCAAGGGCATCTGGGAATTCTCGTTGGAGCTAGAAAAGAAAATGATCAGACGAGGTCTTGTATGCAGACGAACAGAGAAGGCTTTGACTTACTTGAATGTAGAACAAGTTACACAGCGCATAGCTCGAAGCCTGACTACATAACTCTTTGAACTCACCGAACTGGACCATTTTAGATCAGGTGCACAAGGGCGCATGTAACGAGGTGTAAGGCAAGCCCAAAAAAACGGCACCTTTTCATAGAACCTATTGACCGATTCTAACTGGGAAATGATCTATTTTTGACGAGGAAGGAGCGCCAGTTCCCTTTGGACCATAAGCTGGACCCAACACGTGTGGAAGCGTGCATTGAGGTGGAGTTCAGCTTGAAATACATATAGCTGCTGTCAAAACTAAGAATCACTGCTCTCATAATCATCAGGTCATGGATTGGTACTACCTCGTGGATTATTATTATCGTATATCAGAAGGCAGTGTGGTCCTCAGAAGACCAAAAACACGAGGCGATCACACGCTGCAGGAGTGTGTTTATATACGTGGATTCCTATTGGTGCTGAATGAGTTCGTTATCACTGTCAAGTCCAGGATTAGCCCATACCCTACGACGACATTGATTTCTGATGATTTTTTCCTAACATACTTAGTAAGCCAGAAAATTTTGTCTCTGAATTGAGCTTTTACACCTCAGTTCTGCACCACCAAAAATTAGAGCAGAGGTGAACAATCTTCTTTTCATGAGACCACTTGTAAATAGTAAATAGCTCATATCTTGGAATAATTCAGTTCTGCACAATCAGGGCAGAGTTGACAAGTATCATCATTTTTCGTTGTGATAAAACCCCAAAAGAGCTCATTCATGTATTTAGTTAACAGAGTTCAAGAGAGAACATAACCTAGACATTAGTGTATAAAGAAAATCTCAACCAAGGCTATAAATACCCCCACAAGTTATCCTTCCATACAATAACCACACACCCAAGCACAGCAATTTAACCACAAAGAACATTGTTCATCTACAAACTCAAAGTGAACAATCTCAAGGCCTATCTATGCTCCCCAACTCCCCAACTCACCATCAACCATCGACCATCGACCATCCATTATCATCATTCATATAAAAAAAATAAATATCATAATCTGCCATTGTCTGCATAAACCATACCATACGATACCATAACCCATTAATTTAAACTCTGTACCACCCACACCACACCACACCACACCACACCACAAAACAAACTAAACCACAAACCGAAAAAAAGGAGAGAGAGTCAGGAAAAGGGGGGAGAGGGGAGTGGAGGGCATACGAATAACAATATACACATACACCACAAAAAAAAAGGGGGGACGAACGATCATACTCATCATCCATCATCCATCATCCTCCAAATGCAACATAAATATTAAAAAAAAACCCAAAAAAAACCCAAGAACACCTCCTTTTTCACGTTGACCTTGACCTTGACCTCCCTTCACCTTCTCATCACTACTCTCCCTCTCTCATCACTACTCCGATCTCACCTTCCAAATAACAGCAGCTGCAGTAACAGCCAACACCACCACCGCTCCTGCAGTCTGAAAATTCACCTACACACACCAACATCAGCAGTAGCTTTTTTGACACCTTTCATTAAACAAGCCATAAACTCACCAAAGGCGGTCGCGGACGACTCGTCTCCGTCGTCTCTATCACCTTGACATCATCATCACCACCATCCCTCGTCTTTTGCACCACCACCACCGCCTCCACTGCCGCCGCCTCTACCCCCGCCTCTACCCCCGCCGTCGTCGCACCACCACCAGGAATCTTCACCCGTATCGGTCGTCCAGGAACCTTCTTCCCCTCCTCAACCTCCTCCTCACTCGCAAACTGCGACGACGAATAAGACGATCCTGTGCCATCATCACGATACAAGGACGAAGACAAACACAACACCGGATAACATTCTTTCGAATGAGCGTGGACCGGGACAGCATAATGAGAAAAGGGGTACGCACGAGTCGTTGCCGCGATCCCTTCTTCTTCTTCTTCTCGTTGTTGTTGTTGTTGTTGTCCCTCGATCGTATACGTCCTACAAGGGCTCTCAGTCACTTTGACCGCATCCACGACCCCACTAGCACCAGCCCCTCCATTATCACTAACAACATCAGGAGCATCACTCTCGCTCCCACTCAACACCTCATCCTCTTCATTGTCAACCTCTCTCAATGAACCAACAGCTCTCGCTCTGGATCCACCAATAGGCGGAGCACTCAAACTACCCCTCTTCTTCCTCCTCCGCCTCCTCGCAGCTCTTGCACTCTGCCCAGAATCTGAACTCTGGCTCCTCGGACTGGGAGGCGTAACAAGCCCGCTGCCTCTATTAACAAGATCTCCATTGACAACGCCAACCGCAGTAACAGCTCCTAGACCAGCCAACTGAAGCTCTCTCAACTCTTTCTGAACCTTTGCCATCTCCTGCTTGTGAAGGCTAGACTCTTTGACAAGAGTGGCAGTGGTGGTATTTTGCAAATGAGAAATTCTTTCAAGTGAGGTATCAATATTGAGAATGCGTGACTCCCAGTCTTCAGTGGTTCGACGGAGACGGTCACGTTCCCCTGTCCATTCATCGCGGACTTGGTCCCACTGAGAGGAAATAAGGTCGTGTTCGACAGAGGGTGGTTGGTGCCTGACGGCCTTTTCAAGCTCAGCAACCTTGGCCTCAAGTAATTTGATTGTATCCTGGGCAGCAGCATGTTGAGACTCGATGGTGCTGGTCAAACAGGCCATGACGGAGACCTGCATGCTGAGCTGAAGAAGCTGCTCCGCCATGGAATCCTTGGAGAGGTTGTTGACGGGAGATGAAGGGGAAGGATGAGAGGCGGGAGCTACAAGAGTGCCTGAACGGGCACGGGGAGAAACAGCGGAAGAAGGAGCGTCTTTGGAAAGGTCAGTATCGACGCGGAGATCAAAGGAAGGTTCAGGGGTTCTGGGCCTTCCAACGGTGAGGTCCTCCTGTTTTCTGATGGCTTCTCTGTGGGAGTCTTGAGAGGCCTCGCGCTCACGTTGAGGATCGATGGGGTCTGCTCTATCGAGGTCGGCACTGCCGAGCTCGTCAATCTGATCGTGAGCAAGCTGTTCCTCGTCCTCTTCTTCGACGCGCTCGAGCTCATGGGGGATGATGGTTGCAAGGCTGCGTCTATCGTCATCGTCATCGTCATCATCGATGTCGTCAACGTCATCGACCTCGTCCAACATGCGGATGTGCTGGATGTCGTCGTCGTCGTCGTGGTCAAAGCCACCTCTGGGTTCGAGGAGAGGGTCTTGGTCGTCGTCTTGGGGGAGGGCGATTTCCTGCTGGCGAGACTGGAGGAGCTGGCGGAGATCGTGGAGGTCTCTTTTGATGTTGTCGTGGTCGGCGACGGCGGATTCGAGGAGACGGACCTTTGTTGCGTATTCAGCGAGAGAGGACTGGGCGTTGTGGACCTGGGACTGGAGGTGAGTGAAGAGGGGATGGTCTGGAGAGCTGCGGGGAGGGCGGGTTGGAGGGAGGGGGAGATTGTAATTTTGTGGCTTTGTAGAGGTCAGAGAAATAAGACAAGGGAAAAAAAGGACGGACTATGTTTCCAGCAAAGACCTGGTGCATGTCTGCCATGGAAGCATTGAGAGAGTGGAGCTCTGAGCCAGTTTCGCGGCTTTTTTGAAGTTCGCCCTGGAGGCGGGTGAGGATGTGCTCAAAGGAAAGGCCGGACTTGCCGGGATTGCGCATGCTGGCGCCCATGCCGCCCATGCCGGCGAGACCCTGGCCTGGGGGTCGTCGTTGAGGCAGGTGGAACTGGGAGGGTGGGAGGCCGTTGGGGTGCTGCTGCTGGGCGTAGTGCTGCTGCTGGGCATAGTGCTGTTGCTGTTGCTGCTGCTGCTGCTGTTGCTGGTGGTGCTGCTCTGCTCGAGCAGCGATTTGGGCGTCGTGGTCTGAAAAAACACAGACGGCACGGGCAGCGACCTTGTGGTGGATGATGGTGGTGTTGTCCTCGCCGACGATGTCGATGCCGAATTCCTGGAGAGAGCTCAAGGTCGGGGTGGAGAGGAGGGGAAGAGACATACGACAATGTCGTCGCTTTTGAGGGGGTAAGGGTCAGACTCGACGCCTTCTGGACTGAGCCGCTCGCCGTTGATAAAGGTGCCATTGCTGGACTTTATGTCGCGGATGTATATCTGGGAGGAGTGAGAGGAGAAAAAAAAGAAAAAGAAAAGCTCGACTTTGTGGGCGTCCTCCCAGACTTCTGCATGCTGTCTGCTGAGGACTTTGGAGTCGAAAAAGCCGTTCTTTTCGCCCGGCGCTGTCTTGGGGTTCGTTTGGCGGCCAATCTTGACGCGCTGCCCGCCTGCCACTGAAATGTGCTTGGGCTCGAACGACTGGTTCAGCGGATACAAGTACAGCGCTGGTGGCATTTTAAACAAACAATTTATTCCACATTATCTCAATAAACAACCCAGCCAAACAGACCAAACACTCCCTCACTCACACCACAACATGGATCAAATATCCCATGGCATGGACATGGACATGGACGCCTCCATGCTCCTCGCACAGGGCCAGATGCTGCCCTTTCTTCATTTCCACGGCGCAGACACCCTCTGGTTCCAGGGCTGGGTCCTCCAGTCCACCGGCGCAGTAGCAGGCGCTTGCATCGGCCTTTTCCTGCTGGCCATCTTCAGTCGATGGCTCGATGCCATGCGATCCGTAGCAGAGATCCATTGGACCAAACGGCAGCTGCCTTTTCATGGCATCCCACGCGGTTGTCTCCAGGGAGCTCAGTCTCTCCTCAGTTTGGCGTTTATGCTCGCTGTCATGTGAGCGCCTTACACACAGCAAATTCCATCTAACCTCCAACAGGACTTTTAATGTCGGCATCATTCTCTCAATTGCCATTGGGCTCGGAGTCGGCGAGACGTTGTTTGGCAGATTTGTATAGTCACGTGATCATTATGTATATTGTATTTTCTGCTGTCTTTATCTACTCTGATGGCTGACACTGGCACCCCACCTGTAGTCCCGGCCGAGTTTAGTCAATACGAGTATGCCTACACATTTCACTCTAGCCACCGTCTGACCATCACCCAGTTCCTACCTCGAAGCTCCAAGATGGCAGCTCAAGTTCTCACTCGTCTGGGTTTCTGCCGTGGCCCTGTTCATTCTCTTCTTTCTCCCGCACTTTGTCCGTGGATTACGTGCGGGAAGGGTTCTTCACGACTTTTTTGGCGTCAGGGAAAACGTGGACGGATTTATTGCGCTCTATGAAAAAGACAAGCCAATCCAAAAAGTCGACCGGAGAATGAACTGGACAAGCAAGATAGGCGCTGTCCTTCTTTGGACCGCTCCCTGGGTCGAGCTCAATATCTGCCAACGTGGGTTTCATTTGTTATATCATCATCGGGACTCACCCTCTCTCAGTCCTCATCATCGTCGGCTACTTGTTGACCGTCATCCTTTGCACAACCCTGCACGCACCACTGCTCGACAACTCGAACCGCGCAGGCTTCATCACCCTGGCTCAACTCCCCGTCGTCTTCCTCTTTGCCACCAAAAACTCGCTGCTGTCGCTCCTCCTGGGCCCTGGGAACGGTTACGAAAGACTCAACTTTGTCCATCGTTGGGCTGGCCGTGGGTTGTTTCTCACGGCTCTCATCCATGGTTCCCTCTGGATTAGAAATCACTTGACCTGGGGCTTCCCGATCATCGGGCAGCAGAAGGAGACGTCTGGTGTCGCTGCGCTCGGTCTCCTGTGTGTGATTGTGATCACGTCTGCTAGGCCCGTGAGGAAGGCTTTCTACGAGTTTTTCTACGTCGTCCAGTGAGTTTTCGAGTTTCACACCCCCTGCCGAAACTGAACGTGGCTAGTACTCTTGCTTTCGTCGCCTTTTTTGTCACGATTTGTTACCACACGGTCTACGCTCCTCCGTGGATATATCCACCGCTGGCTCTCTATGGATTGGATATGCTGCTCCGTTTCCTCCGCTACCGTATCAAGGATGCTACGCTTACCCCCATCTCCACCCATGTTACCATGGTATCTATGTTTCATTACCATGGCCTTGACGACCGCTGACCCGCTTTTCAGATCAATATCCCGTTTTGTACAGATGGCTGGACAGCTGGTCAACACGTCCGACTTCGTGTCTTTTTCGAAGGACGTATTTTTGAATCACACCCGCTCTCGATCATGAATGCGCCTCCGTCCATCTCATGTTTGACCGATGTCTACACACCGGGGATCACGCTCAGTGTCCGCGTGACGGGAGACTGGTCTCGTGCTCTCAACCGGTTCGCGCGCAACAAAGGATATCTCGACGAGCCATCGAAAGAACAAACCACGGATGCGCTCGTCCAAGTCATGATGGACGGGCCTTATGGCGGATGTAACCTCGATCTTGGACGATACGAGACAGTGTTGTTGATAGCGGGAGGTGCGGGTGTGACGTTTACGCTTGGGATGTTGGATGATGTTGTAGGTCGATGTGTGAGATTGAGACGACGGTCGAATGAAAAAACGAGACGGATAGAGTTTGTGTGGTGTATCAAATCGTTTGGTAAGATGAATTCTGCACACTGATACGATTGATTGATTGGTTGGTTTAGGTACCCTTGAATGGTTCGCTCCGGCTCTTGGAGAAATTGCGCGCATTGCGGCGACTTCTGATAGTTCGGCGGCTCCTGTGTCTTTGCATATTTCGGTGTATGTGACGTGTCTGTGTGATCCCGAGGCGGTGCCTCACATACCTAATTGCGATGTGACGATGATACGACCGGACGTTTATCATATACTAGACGACCTCGTCACAACCTGTCAGGACAAAAAACTCTCTTCTTCGTCTCTGCAAACGAGCACGACTAGCGATCAGCAGAACGAGCTCGCGGCGGGACGTGAGGTGGATAGCGCGTCAGTGACGACGGATGAACTGGATCCGAGAGCGTCGAACAAGTTACCGTGGTTGGGAACGGGCGGTGGTGTCGGTGTTTGTGCGAGTGGGCCTGCTGGGTTGATACGTGAAGCATCGAATGCGGTGGCTCGTCTTAGGCTCACGCGCAGAGGAATGGAAATGGGGGATCTTGATATTCATACGGAGGTGTTTGCTCTGTGATTTTTTTTGTTATTTTAAAGTGTAGTTGTATGTACGATTTGTAGTGTCGTGAGTTTACGGTCTTGTATAAGATTTTTTTTTCCAATGTGCGGGAGGAAGCTGGTATGCGGTGAAGTGAATGAAATAGACAGATTGAGTCATGTATGGCTTTTTTGTGGTGGGTTGCGGACGAAGGATCGGTTATCTATCCCTCCGATGACATACCAGAGATTTTCCCCCTTCCCCTTCCCCTTGATGTTGGATTCTCCATGATCTATTCTTGTTGGCTGACCTTTATCTTTGATGCCGCGATATCCTCCGAAAATCACAAGGATAACCGCGAAAAAGACTGATTTTTCAATGCAGAAAACCTACTCTCTGAATCGAAATGCATCGACGAATCTTGTTCGAAACGTCGAGTTTTACCTGAACATTTTTTGGAACTCACGCTTTTAGCCGTGCATAAGCCTCGGGACGATTGACGATGATCGTGTCGCGTAAACTCTGGAAAAGGCGGCGAAGTTGATCCATTCGTGTGACTTTTTTTTTTTGTGTGGTTGGCCCTCTGGCTGTGTGTGATAGGAAAGCGAATCATAAAACTTCGGGTGAATGCTTTGGGTCATGAAACCGCGTACCGTTACCGTTGACGTCAGATGGTTCGTTCCTTTCTCCACGATATGAGAATGAGGAATGGTTAAAAATAGCACGAGTGGAAGTGATTAGAATGTAGCACTTGTTCGCTAGTGTGTATATCACCTCCCCCCACCTCGTCGTGATTGAGATGCAGATGACCTGTCGACATTGTTATGTAGGCCATTCATTATGACCATTCTCAGGTACGTCTCCACTTCACATCAAAAGCTATTTCAGGCCGTTCTGCATGATTTCCCCGATGGCAGAAATTCAAAAAAGCACATGCGTGAATATTCCGTAGAGAACCTGGAGCGGCATTCCCGGCAGGTGTCAGACATACTTGAATGTACACAAGGTCTTTCAAGTATATAAATTCGTCTTGGATAGCTTGTTATCCACAAACGCTCTCTCTCTCTCGCAAATGTTGGCTCTCGCTTCTGTTGCTTTGACGCTTTTCGTTTCCAAGGTTCAGGCACATGGTGGTGTCCTTGCTTATTCTTGGAGTGGCCAGTGGTATGATGGATGGCATCCTTATAACACTCCTGTTGGCCAGACCACCATTCAGCGCCCTTGGGCTACTTAGTCAGTTTTTTTTTTGGTTTTTTCGTTAGAGTATAGCTTCTTATTCTGTTCGATAAGCGACCCTATCACGGACGCTACCGCTTCCACTGTTGCCTGCAATGATGACGGTACGGCTGGCGCCTTGCAGTTGACCGCCACAGCTTCTGCTGGTACTGCTATAACCGCGTACTGGAATCAGGTTTGGCCTCACCCTTACGGACCTATGGTGAGCGTGAACTTATAGTCATCATGAGTTATGCTAATGGATGCTGGTCCAGCTCACCTACCTCGCGCAATGTCCGGGCACCACTTGTGATACCGCTAATGCACAAACACTCAAATGGGTAATATACTCGAGTTGATCCTGATATGTTAACCTGAATTTTTTGTAGTTCAAGATAGATGAGGCCGGTCTTTTGTCTGGTACTATTGGAAACGGATCCTGGGGTGCTGGGAAGATGATCGCTGATAATTGCAGTTGGACGACTACTATTCCCTCTTCGGTCCCCAGCGGCCAATACATGATCCGGTTTGAGACTATTGCCCTGCACTCTCTTCCTGCTGTGCGTCACCTCTTTGAAATGAACTGATGATGGCTGACATCATTCTATATGAAAGCAACTCTACCCTGAGTGTGCTCAGATCCAAATTACGAATGGCGGCAGCAGACAGCCTACTTCAGCAGAATTGGTTACGTTGCCTGGTGGCTATTCTAACAGTGACCCTGGCCGTGAGTTTTATTTGAGGGTCTGTATTGGAGAGTCTGACATGATATATGTTATCCAGTGACTGTCAACCTCTATTCACAAGAGGCTCAGACTGAGTACGTATCAGATCTAGACGAACAAAAAATATGATTCTGAAACAAAGCCAGTACTACGTACATAATTCCTGGACCACCTCTCTACGGCTCGAGCGGTTCTGTAAGCGTGCATCACCTTGTGATAAAAGCTGAACCGTTCGCTCATCTTTGACAGACAAATCCTCCCGGTACGACTTCAGCCCCGCACACTTCAACGCCCACGACGTCGTCACCACCTACTACCTCTACCTCAGCTGGAACTGTACCCGAATATGGTCAATGCGGTGGAATTGGTTGGACAGGTGGAACTAGCTGTATTTCTCCGTACAAATGTACGGAACTCAATGGTCAGTTGTTTTTGTAAGCTTTCCTGGAAGACTTGATGATGACTATATCACCATTTTTAAAGACTACTATTACCAGTGTCTTTAGAGTGCCAACCAAAGGAGAAATGATGTTGTCAATATAGCTGTTGTTTTCCATTTGTGGTGTACAAAATTGTACTGTACATGTCCTGAGATTCATAGCCATTCAAAGTGCTTGACTGTCTTCATAATTTAGCCCGATAAGTCCTATGTTTGAATCAACTCATATAATCAGGGCCCACCAGGGGTGGGGTATATATTCAGAATATCAACAAGGGCAAGGGGTGATGGTAGCCAAAGTGTGCCCTTGACTTTACCATTACCTTTGAGTCGGGGGTAGAATGGACCCTCAAGAATACTGTCAAACTCAGGATAGAATCAATATGCTTTGCTCTTAGGAAAAGATATATTCTTGACTCTGCCCTTGTTGGAAGGAAGACGGGTGTAGGCACTGACAAGGTAGTTGATCTATGAACAACTTTACAGTGATCAGACACAGATTGATAGAGGACAGATCACCCTATACTCACAAGGCTTTGCAGCGCTTCAGATATACGCTCCATCGGAACATTTTTTTTTTTAATTCAACAATTTATAATGCGATGTACGTACACAGTCCGCGGCTCCATCGGAACGTCATTAAACCCCATCAGTAAATATATACCACAACTCTAAAATCTCGTATTGTACTGGGGTGATTGGCTCCGCAGCTTGTTTTCCGTGCTATTGTGGGAGAAGTGGTGTTGATGCAATGTTTGGTTCATGTTTTGATGGCAGGTTGAATTTCGCGTCCTTCTTTGTTACAATGGCTCACTTTGGCGACTTTGAACCTATCTGCACTTGGACACCCAGTTATCCTTGGTGTAACCTTTTCTTCCGTCAAGTTTGCTCCTCATTACATTTCAATTTCTTGTTGCTAAGTCTTGTCTTGTTAGCTTTTTGATCACTCGCCGGAATCTCTTCAAGGGTCTTCAGGAGAGCCAGAGTCAGCACCCGTTGGTGTCAATCCTCAATGTGGAATCCCTCGAATAGGATATAATGGGTCTATCTCAAATGTTGCCAACATCGCTGCATGCGGTGTGAGTATCCTCATCGTTGCTCTCCTTATCTTTCTTTGCAACCGTCGAAAAGCTGCTGTCGGTGAGCCTTGATCGCTCTACAATCAGTGAAATTCTTCCTAAAATCCCTATTTTTTAGGCCGATGGGAGCTCAGAACTTTTCTCATCGTGTACCTGCTTACTCTCCCCCTACAAATCATCACCAATACATCCCTCTTGCCCCAGGGCTCCATGTCTCTTGTTGTTTTCACCGCCATTCATGCTGGACTCGTTGTTTCTCTTTTCTGGATCCTCATTGCCAACGCGATTGTTGCAACACAATGGATAGAAGATGGTACCATGGCTAGTATCGCAGTGCGTCAACTTTGTGGCCTTCATATCATACTATCTTATTCACACTTTTTTCTAATAGCCGCTGTCAATTGTCTCCTTAATCCTTTTCGGTGGCACTCTTTACATCTGCCTTGACATCGCTCTTGGCATTACGGGAACCCTTGGTGGTCTTTCGAACCCTCCGGAACGAATTCGCAGTATACCGTTGTTTGTGTTGATGAATATATGGCCTCCAGTGTGAGTTCCACATTCTCTCCCCCTTTTTTGTCCTAGATGAAACTAATAGCTATCTGCTTTAGTGCAATCATAATTTATCTTGCTGTCATGTCTGCCATTGTTCTTCGTGTCCTTAACGAGACGAGGCCAATGTGGTATTATCTTATCTCAGCAACACTCTTTGTGCTTGCACAACTGGCATGGTTCTTACTGAGTAGAGTCATTTGCCGAGTGTGTCATTAGCTTCTTTCCTATCTACCTTTCCGCACTGACTATCCTTCGTCAGAGTTCAAATCAGAAAGTTGATGGTTCATTCATTGCAACAGTCCTGGAGACAGCATCTGTAGGAGTCTTATACCTCGCATGGAGAAGCATAACAGAAGGTGTGTATTCCAAATTCATTATCTTGATCAATGTGATAATCATCTATGTATGTAGAAACATGGGACGATGGATTTGCTTACTAATTCTTTTTCATCTCAAAAACATCCTCATCGATCATCTTCATCGTCGATGTGCGAGATGTCAACCTGAAGCACATCTCACATAACCTCTCACTGTACTAACTCCATCCTTGCTATGCTGTCGTAGCATTGATTCTTCTTATTTCTCACCTTGACTACTGTATTGCATTACATGTATTGTGCTTTATCTCCAGGTTTTAGGAGCTTTTCAATGCGCTAACCCTTGCTCCCATCCTTCATTTACTAGCTAAATATGTTTGTAGATGCTCATGTATAACACCCAGTGTGGGATCAATAAATCAATTCTGCTCATCTTATCATGAAGTTATCATCCCGATCACTCGAAAAGCATTATGGTAGTCACGCTGCGACAGTAATCATAACCATGTCACAGAGCAAAAACAAGACCTAGAATACCAGCACCCATTGCTAACTCCATCTCGACACTCCCTTTGTTCAAGTGTGCCTCATTTCTAGCTTGATCAGTCATGACTGCCATCATGTTTGTAGTCAATGATACCATCGGGGATACGGTTGTTGGTGGGCGAAAAGCTGGACGAATTTCCTTGTCTACATCCGCCATGATGAGTCATGAGTCTACAACAATGGAAAATGTATTCACTTTCACTACACTTCTGTTGGATATGGCTAGCCAACTCTTGGTCAGAGTCGGAACATGTTTCTCTGATGCACGAACGGCTGGTCGCTTGGTACACTGGATTTACGCAAGCACAATTTTGAGAATCAACCGCTTTTCTATCAACATATTGTGAGACCATTTCCGCATCGAAATGAAAAACAGTTACTGGGACAACGCACTTGCCACAACCTGAAGAATCAACAGCTTTCTGTAAACACTCCAGGACACACGGTGGAAGTGGCGAACTGAACTTGTGCGTCGGTCTTGGGGTGATGGCGGGAGCAGTGGCAGTGACAATCGGCGGTGTGGTGATGTCTGGAACACCACCAACATGGTCTTGAACATTTGCTGTAGCATCCGGCCCCAGTTGTTGAGCAGCGGCAAATTGGATTGTAAAGAAGTTGATTATGATTGCAACGATCCAGAGCTGCATCATTGCGACGACAAGATTGAGCAACTCCCTACATGAGGAGATTCTTATAATTCATGCCTGTCAGCCGCTGGTCTCGATCGTTGTTCTATCTTGCAGTTTCATTTACGTCAGCCTCTTTTGGATATGTTCTTGTTTCTAATCTCTTGGGCAATATCACTAGTCTGGAACCTGACCAACCTGGGACCAACGTAGGACGCAATTGCAATGTGCTCTGGGGTCTGTCGAGTCACATGATGATTGAAGGTGCTACGCTACGTATGTGAGTCCTGTGAGCTCTTTGGTAAAAAACGGCGATTCAGCTATGCTTTCGTATCTGTTGATCACCTCATCATAGGAATAAGTAATCTGCTGAATCCCACTCTACACTAGGTTGGATGCATGGTATCATCAATTGAGTATCTTGAAAAGGCCCACATGACAATTTAAAGACCCGAGTGTTACTTCTAAGATATATTTCCATGAATAGCAATTCTACCCCAATTCTACCTGGAAGACGTAAAGGTGGAGTCATGTGCTACCTTGAGGTATTGGTCGACTTATGTGCCTCACAATCAACCCTGGTGTTTTGAATGGATATCCATCTCAAGCTTTAATTTGCATGTGGGTACTCTCGAGGATAGAGGGTAGGTAAAGACAGGATGTGGATATAAACTAATTATCAACAGGCGAGGGTCTGAAGTCAGACCGATATGAATCGGTTTATTATCAAGTACTCGACGTATTACATACCTGAAGTCTTAAGTTGAATTTCAGCTACGAGACTGTGACTACAAAACAATCAAATTTCAATAAAATTTCGTAGGAATTTAAAATCAAAAATGACGATCGAAAATTTTCCGGGTCATGAAAAATAAAATTCCGTGCCGACATCGAATTGCAACCGTCGTTAGGTAATTAGTGAAGCTACAGGCATATTTATTGATTTAGAACAGCATCTACATCGACGATGTGATTCTTATGCCAGAATCCTTGCAGGATGCTCATTTCCATATTCAACTCCCAACATCCGCCAAAAGGCTCTTCCAACAACTCGAATTCCATCGTAGTGCTTCAGCCAACGCTTTCCGGTATCAGTCTTAATGACTGGTGGAGTGTCCGACAAGTGTCCTTTACACCCAAAGTACTCCTCGTGCCCTGCATCAGAAATTTCCCCCTTACCATGACGACTGCGCAAAATCTCGCTGACAATTTCCTCTGTGAATTCGGGATGAGATTGAGTTGTCATGATATGAACACGATGGATCAGCTCTGTGCCGGGAAGATCACGCTCCTCGTGATACGGATAAAATTTGATAAGACCCTGGACAACTGTCCTCCTGGTGCTACCAATAAGATAAAGTTCTCCTGGAGCTAGGAAATCGCTCAGTGAATCGAGGACAACATGATCCTGGTGGAATTGTATCAAATTCTCCAAAAATGTTATTGTTGGTTTACTTGCAAAGTTGAAGCTTGCTTATACATACCAATTTCTCTACGCCATATATTAGTTTGCCCATATAGGTAGTTTGAATATCAGTGACGCCAATTTCCCAAATGCCGCGATTAGGCACAACTGCGCCACCGAGGGCGCGAGCAACGATTTGAGAACCAAAACAAACGCCTATGATCAAAGGCAGTTATTTATACAAAGATCATGTTTGAAGCAGTGTGTAAACTTACCATAGATCCTGATCTTCGGGTGTCCATCTGCAATTGCCTGGACGAACATCATGAGTCGAGTGACCCAGTCAAGATCAGAATATGCGTCAGCAGCTATTCATACGCAATCTGTCAGTTTCCACTAGATTATATACGTCGAGGCAAACACATACGCGATCCAGAGAGCAAGACGACGTCATACTTGTCAATTTCTGCACGTAAGGGGTACTTTTTCTCCTGAGCCTCATAAGGGTCAAGTTGGAACTTGACGTTCGAGCCTTTAGGTAAGGAGGCTTGAAGCCAGTTGTAGAAAGCGTCATACATGTCGTTCTTATTATCCGTAAAGTGTCCATTGACCATAAGGCAGATCTGGTACGTGCGAGGAGGGCTGGGAGGGTGTGCCCCCATTCCGGGGGGGGGAAGATCAGGAGTGGTAGTATCGTCGTCGTCGAAGAAGAATGCCATTGCCTGTAGATTGTATTGCTTTTGGTACGGTATAAACTCCCCTTTATACGTCTTTCTTGAAGTCCGGAATGGCCGGATAGCGATTCAAACAAGCAAACCATCAAGGAAAAGCTTTCTTGACAGGATGCAGTTGGACAGGTTCCATGGAATATACAAACACACCAGTGGTTGGTACTATTTTGAGAACGATACGGGATAGTATCGAAAACCCATGGTTTATCTACAGTTACTCCCAGACCTTAGTGCGATGATTGAGGCGGCCATCCTTCAAAGTCGCATTTTTTTCCGGTCGATATATTGTACAGGAACTGTATTTAGATTAAATCTCACTCAATGTATTGCTCTATTGAGATAATATGTGTAAGGTTCGTTGTTAGCATATAAGGAAAGCTCTTCAAACAACCTTTTGAGAAATAAATTGGCCGCTACAAGAACCCTCATGTAGTGACGTACGAGACTACATGTGCTACATGTGCAACAAACCTTAAAATCTGATGTCATCAGTAGTATCTTGTGAATACCTGCTAACGTCCATTCGACCTAATTGTGCCACGAGAACTCTTTGAGAGGTATTAAGAGCTACCACGAGACTTTGAAAATGAGATGATGACTGAGTCTCATGATGGATCCACATTTTATCCCATTACCCCTCTCCGGGTATGACAACACCTTTAGAAAAGGGTTCTCTGAGAAAGAGGTAGATGCTCATGTCTTTAAATTTGTCCTGCAGAATTATCGCACATCAATTCAAAATCAGTGAAGAGCACACAACTCTATCTGAATGTCATTGAATACCAAAGTTGTCATTTTTTGGTCATCAGTCGAATCCTGGTAGTATGAAAGCGCCTGAAGGTAAGGGAAAGCTGTGTATACAAAGATAGAGACCATTCTCTGCTCCAACACATTGAATACTACAAATAATGAGCATTACTATCCGTCAGATTAATATCAAGCATCGTTCAATACAGTTGTAGATGCGCCATGCAAATTCCTGATGCTTGTGCGTCTCCAGCGGATCATTCTTACAAAAACTGCGAGCTCATCTACCTATCTCGGTGCATACTAATATCAGATTCATGGATACACCTTTTTGTATAGTCACGACAAAATCTCCTTTGGACTCTCTGGTAAAGATGAACTGAGCTATCTGAAAGGATTTCTTCAATGTTCAGTGTGAGTGAACAGGTTTGTTCATTTATCTGCGTTTTTGGAGAACATGTTGGGTATAGCGGAAAAAAAAATTCACACTTTCCAAGACAAGAGAAAAAATTGAAATTCTTACCGATGCCATCTTTCAAAGCCTTATCAAATGGAGTTCTGATCGTGATTTTGTGCCGGAAGCTGAACAGTAGGATAGAGTGCCAAGTGAGGTTCCATACATAATTGACACATGATATTCTGAGAGTGACAAATTCTCATGCTTAGAGTGCTAGCATCGGGAAAATGAGGAATAAATTTTCGGGAAGCAAAAGCTTAAAACGTGAGGTGAATCCGACAAGACAGGTGAATGGGGTAAAATAAATCCACATGGCTCGTAGATAGTATAATAAACGCCCGGTAATGACGGTCAGGTGCTGTATTGACTCGCATAAGTCAAATAAACTGGCGCATGGGTACTTTCGATCTGTTCCCTGCAGAAATGACAAGGATGAATTTCATTCACGGAAGACGTTCTTGCATGCGACAGGATACATATCCAGACTTGTACTGAAGTTTAGCGCTCTAGTCTCTGATCAAATAGCTCCTGTCATCCTTAAATCTGCAAGTTTCATTCTTTGTTTTTGATTTATCAGGGAATAATTCTATCAAATTGATCAAAATGTTGAAATATGATTGGGGAAGGTTACAAATGGATAGTGAATACAAAGAAAGAATGCTACTTATATAGCTATCCAAAACAATAAAATCTGAAACAATAACTAACCACCAGCATTGTGCAGGCTTGCATGAAGTCCAGCACAAGAATGATTATGTGTCACGCTCGTACCCTCGTGTAACTTCTGTCACCAACCCCCTGTACTTTTTCTGTCCATTCCGAAATTCATTAGTTATTACATAATAATACTTGCTACTGTATGGCATCTCCCAAGAAACTTCATAGCACTTAATTACTATGCAATTATCCTGTATTATCTTCCTTAGTCTAGTTCTCTAATAAGCAACTCCAAATCTGCCTATCTGAATGCTGTTTTATTGTCCAAACCATCTAGCTTGACAGTAGAACTAGACTCCATATTGGACCAGATGTCCAACCCTCCCAGGAACTCTCCTCTTCCAGACCCCAGAGCTGACTACTGAATCTGCCATGATAGCTTGCACTCTGGACCCTCCCATGAACTATTTTTCACCCAGTAGAACATCTCTATCACAAATGGCCACTTACTGATTTGTGAGTTGATGATTTGATAATCAAAGGCTCAAAAAAGCAAAGTTTAGACAGTAGCAAAAGATGTTGTTAAGTATGAGGTTTATTCTCAGACATAGTCCTTAAATACATGATTGTGGTAGTCTGTGCACTAGGACAGCCTACCACATGATCACTACCTATTGTTCTATATATAGGAGTGCTATTGTTCTTGAAATAGAGATAACCTAACCATCTTAGGGCAGTCCTTTGTTCTATTCAAGGACAGATGATAATCTA
>Ga0153944_1000401_pt1 | contig 18895 bp, 26 predicted proteins | sample TSNJ028MetaG_FD_104703 | JGI IMG/M metagenome (GOLD analysis project Ga0153944, IMG submission 104703) | Attine ant fungus gardens microbial communities from New Jersey, USA - TSNJ028 MetaG | ecosystem: Host-associated > Fungi > Mycelium > Unclassified | place: USA: New Jersey, Wharton State... | reverse complement strand
TTTTAAAAAAATGCTTTTTGAAGGACAGCCTGAGGTCTCCCAAGCGAAACAATAGCTGTCGGACATTTCAGGATGTCCTGCTTCGCATAGGCTAGACCACCAAGTGTCAACGGAACTCAGCCAGGCCTCAACCAATCAAATAAAAAAGTCCACCGCAGAGTCTAGACACTAGGCCAATAGGTCGCCAAGAAAGGTGAATCTTGATTGAAAGTGCGAAAACAAAGGAGCTCGTCTAAATTCTAAAGTACTGCACTCAGGAATTAAACCGAGTCAGTGCAAGTTTTGATGACGTCCAAGTGACCTGGCAGTCAGCCTAACAGTGATGCGAGGACAGATGACTAGTTCTCCATTTCCCCTTGGACCCCATTTTCAGAAAAATCTCCAAACTGGTTATCTTCTTTTGAAGTAGCGCCCTTCTGCTTCAGATAATCCTTGAGTGGACAATGTTGCCTTGCATCCGGTTTTTTGCACCCCCTACAAGCGCGACCATGTTGAACCATCAAAACGTGGAGGTCGTACTTGAGGTGTGCGGGCACACGAGCGTCCAGATGAGCTTGTGCAAGTACTCGGTTGGCCTTTGTCGGTATCCATCCCAAGAGACGAGTGAGACGATAGACATGCGTATCGACGGCAAAAGAATCTCTTCCAAGGCAGAAAAGTAAAACACAGGAGGCTGTCTTGGGACCTATTCCATCATATGAGAGGAGTTGGTGCATTATCTCCTCATCCGTCAAGTCAGAGGGTTTGTCAGTAGCAGACTGACATTCACCCGCGAGATGCTGGAGAGAATAGACACCGTGCCGTGCCTTGACTTGATGTAGCAAAGCTTGTATCATACCAGCCTTCTTGTTTGCAAGACCACCTGCCCTGATTGCGTCTACTACCTGGTCTCTGGGAGCATTCGCAATCGCTTCAAAATTGTTGTGACCAAATGCTTCGTCCAATCCCTTTTTAGCTCTAGTTGAGTTGATGGAGGAAGTATTTTGGGACAAAATTGTGCCAATTACAGAGTCCATCACGTTGGGAACATTTCCGCACGTTTGTGCAGAGTTATTTGTAGCCATCTGAGGAGGACGCCGCACAAGCGGTGGACGCTTTCCACTCAATATCTGGTGTACTTCTAGTGCCTCAGCAGGGGTAGGGTGTGGGAATTCGGGGAAAGGTGATGCGTTTGCAAAAGACGCATGTAATTTCTGTTTTTTGCTGAGCGAACGCAGGATCATACCGGTATCATCACATGATGTAGTGCCTAATGACCCACTAACCGACCCTGTCGTGACCCACATGATGTCATGTCGCCGCTGACGTCATGCACCGGTCAATATTCTGCTAACCGCTGATAATCATCAGACCAAGCGTCCTTACGTCTGTTGTGGTTATGCCCGGCGATAGCACGAGGTCCTTCATTCTATTCTACGATCATGGGACTCTGACCGAGAGAAATACATAATGCCACCATCCTTATTCCGAATAAATGCCTGTTCCTTCCGATACGTACGTACTCTGTTCCCAATAGCGAGAATTATTGTTCAGAAGTACCGCTGGTTGGCCAATCCTCCACGAGCTCGGGAAGCCATCCATCTCTTCAGTGCAAGTCGGATATCCGCGGATTTTCATGAGCTGCAGGCGGTAGCCTTCTGTAAAGCAAATAAAAAATATATAGCAAAAATAGGATGTCAATCGCAGTCTAAAGTATAGACAATGCGGAAACCTTATATCAATCCTTTGATGCTACCTCAAACAGTCAGGTATATCCCAGACAACGGGCTGCATGATATTCATTGAGCTTCTGCGCCACTTCTCATGCCTAGATAGCCGCCTAATGTCCGCTTGACCCAAGAATCGCCCGCTACGGATGAACGAAGCTTCTGAAGGAAAGAATTCCTTTAATTGACAGCATAAAGCAACTTCCAAAATCAGTTATTCTATAGCTTTTTCCATTCGCCTACTTGCCAGGTGGGAGCACTTCCCTTCAATGGCAAGCCACAAAACAACACCCTAACCAGTTGACATGTTCACGAGAGAGGAATTCCACAGTGGAGGCATGCAGGATGGAGTTGCCGAAGCCTCGGAATGATCCTTTGATGCAGGCTTTGAGCAGAGACCAATCATTTCTTTTACTGCACTCCCGCGATATGGTTCTGGATATCTATCCCAAATGCCGCTCACTGTGTCTTACGTCGAGCCAGTGTTTGAATATAAAGCTCCATTGCTCTAGTGGGGAGGCTAGAAAACCGTCCTATCCCACGTTACAAGTGTCATCTCAAAGTCTAGAAGAAATCGGGTCCTATTCGAACAATCCCTACTTGCTAGACACATGTTTGACACTCCATCATATATTCGTTTGATCTTGACCCATCCATCTCATTTCTTTTTGAAGCAATCGTGCGATGTGTATAGATACGATTTTCCATCGCCATTGTCCCCCAAATTCAGCAATCACCCCCCCACCATCGGGTTGATTGCCAACTGATAAGAACACCACCACAGGTCAACCACCCACTGCTCCTCTCTCTCTAAACACAGTTACGTCGGATCGTATCTTAGATATATACATATATACACATGTATACGATCCATCAGCACCCCAGTTCGCGGCTCGTCGGGAGATTCCCAAGCCGGACACATATGGCATCAAACCTATGCCTGATAGAAGTCCTCGACATAAAAAAAAGGAAGTGGAACTGAATAAAAAAACATGTTTATCTGAGGGATTAACATTTTAACTGGGGCCACTCGACGGTTTTCCTGCATGTTGCGCCAATGGATCATTACTACTGTGCCTTATCACAAGATATCACTCGACAGCATCTGTAATGGAAGGTGACATTTGAAGAGCAATGTAGTTCCGAAAAGCCTCTGTGGCAGATACGGGAGGGATGGGTTATGAGATGTGATAAAATGAACAGTGTGTCCTGTATTCCGGTGGTGAAACCTTACAAGACAACCAAGGAATCCTACAAGGAATCCTGTTGAAATTTTTTTTCATAACCTGAGCCTCATGTCTGCCACATGGTGAATTGGAAATTCCACTAGACCCGATGACGATGAAAGCACGTAAACATTTGAAATAGCGACAAGAGAGTTCAGTGGCTGGGCCAGGGAAGAAGTGAAATATGACGGATGTTGGTCTATTGGATTGCACGTGCAATCAGCCTCGGGGCCCGCTCTGTTCCTGACTGCCGTTCTGCTCACAGCGAGGCAATAGAGCACATTGACTGCTGAAGTCGTAATCATCAAGGGTCAAAGAAACTTTCGTGAATGTCGGGTAGGGAGGCGCAAGTACCCCCATAGTCGGGGTGTGAGTGTGGGGTTGGGGGGGGAAAGGAAAATGCTTGTGTGGTTCATTTTCATTTACTGAACCGAGTTGCAGCCGGATCAGGGCCCGGAATGCGTGAGAAGATGAAGATGGATATATCTGAAAAGTGATCTAGTAAAGACAATAACACCGTTTCTTTCCATCGCAAGACCAAATAATGGGTCGTGCTGAGAATCTCATATCCAACCCATATCGGGATAAAACACCCTCTCAGATCTGTTGTCAGGCTCTACGATGAAGCACACCGGTCTCTGAACCAATCCAACCCTTACGAGATTAGGACTCGTGCCCTTGCCCGAAACCATATCTGGCTGCAGCTATCTTGCCATAACTATAAAACTCTCCGACGCTATTGTTTCGAGTTTCCGAGCCCCGTTCGTGCAATTGTTCTCCCCAAACTACCAGAGACAAAAGAAAACCAATCGTGTCCTCGTTCACAGGATCCATTATTCTTTCTCTCTTTCTACTTCCTTGCGCGCAGGAGCTCCCGTTCTCTCTATTTGTTATTACTACAACGCCCACGAATATTTTTTTTTCCACAGTACTCTTCTTTATCTTTGCCTTTACGATACAACCATGCCTCCCCTACGCACTCGCGACACCCAGTCCCGTTGTGAGTAATGGCTGCTGGTATATTATCTCCTCCCGAATAAGCGAACTAACCTGTTTTGATCTAGCACTCGAAGTGACGACTGATGCTCTTCAGCCCCCGACGCTCGCTATTATCTCCCCCACACCCCGAACCTTTACTTTTCCCCCCACGCACAACCTCGCAGACAGCTCTCACATTTCGCCGTCTCACTCACCCTTTGAACTTGATCAGATCAATGCTCTTCCCTTCCATCTCCAATGTATCCTGTCTTCCGTCATGACGGCCAGTCCCCAGCAGTTTCAGCGTACTCTGTCTCCTGTAATGGAATCGCCCATATCTGCCTCGCCCATATCTGCCTCGCCTTCCCAGATAAAGACTCATCATAGGCGCAAGTCGTCGACAAGCAGTACCAGCAGTGATGAGGAGCGTCGTCCACGTAAAGGTGATTCTGATTACATCAAGCGACCGGAGAATGCTTTCATCCTTTTCCGTCGTAAATGCTGCGAGGACAGACAAGCGGCCGCCAGCGAGGACATCCATGATGGCCGCACCAAGAAAGAAAGGCAAGCTGATCTTTCCAAGACGATCAGTCAGAAGTGGAGATGCCTGACTACTGCGGAGCGGAGGGTATGGGAGGACATGGCAAAGGCACGAAAGAAAGAGCACGAGGCGATGTACCCCGACTATGTATATCGCCCACAGCGTTCCAAGGACAAGGCGAAGGGCAAGAAGAATGACAAGGCTGATCCCAAAGGTGATGAGGCTAGTCTTGACGTGGGTTTCATTCTTCCTACGCCTTCTGAACCCAAAGGCCGCTCCGCGTCAGCTCCTACACCATCCCCATATCAAGCCATCGTTCTTCCCGGCGTATATCAAGCGGCTCCCTCGTGTCCGACCTCTCCGTCGTTGCTCCCTATGATCACTCAGTATGCGGCGCAGACAGGGCAGCCTGAGAATTGTGCCAACGACTTTGATTTCTTGCCTGACGAAAATTTCATGCCATCATCCAACCAAATGAACTTCGAAGCTGGCCTCGACGTAAGTACACTTCTAGGTATGAACAGATTCTTTACTCACCATCGCCTCCACACAGTCCGAATTCATCCGAAACCTTCTTGCTGTGTCTCAAATGACGTCGGTTTCGCTAGATAACAGTCTGCCGCCCCTCGATACCCATGAATTCTTGCCTCCTGATTTGATCTCTGGGTCTGGTGTGACTTCAGGTTCATCATCTCCTGTGTCTAGTCCTTTTACCCCTCTCGCCGCGACCGGTCAATCGTTCACTCAACAGCTTGTAGGCGGCGATATGCCCGGAGTACAACAGGGTGAGCCTGATGTGCTAGCTGATATCGACATTCTTCAAGATATCTCGTCGTTGCCATGGGAGACCACTTCCATGTGGCCCAATGCTTCAGAAAACTTGTTTGGCGATGATTTCGATTTGAACGCTATCCCAGATATTGATCTTACGGACAAACTCAACGAAAGTTTTGTTGATTCTTCGTCGCCCTTGCAATTCGATCAAAATTTTTCTCATGCATTGGAGGGCTGCACGTACTCGCGGGAAACCATGGCTAGCTTGGAGGAGATGTTTTCTGGATCCAACTTCTGAACCAATGGCGCTGTGCGCCTTGGGAATTGTTCAGTATTCTCTAGTGGTCGATGATGTTTGAACCATTTGTAAGTATAGTTGTATTTTTCTACGCACTATTGATCCACGCACTGTTACTGTTACTTTCGCTGGTCTGTTGGAGCCATTGTGCAAAATCCCCCCTTTTTTCTTGCTTTCTTTCAAAAGACACGTACAATGATTTTATGTTATTTCACGACCGGAAGCGGGCTTTCAAGGGTACTGGGTCACCATCGAAGACCGATCCTTTGATGCGTCTCGATGACCACATCCCTTTTATTCACTTTACATCTCCACTCCCCGCGCGCAATGGTTTTGGTACCTCTGCTTCTTTCATTGGACCGTTAAACTACTTTGTGTTATACCCTCTTGTGTTGTCTTACGTTTGTTACAACTGTTGTTGTTTGCTGTTGGTGACTTATCTTGTTCATATTCTTCATTTATCTTGTACATCACTTTCGTAGTGAATCGTTACTCGGCGTTGCATTATTTCCACCTGCAGCAAGACAATAAGAGATGACTGAGCGGCGAAGCACTAACCTACCAATTATGCTTACGGGATTCGACGCAGAACTGGCAATAGAGCGGGAAACCGATAATTGGGGCGTGGCTTCTGTCCGTCGGAGCGAGCAATGCCTTACCTTAGTCCTCTTTCACATTACCATATCAAGCAATCACAAGAACCTGAGAACGTGCGTCACAAATGTACCCACACTATCATTCTCGCCCGACTACTCTTCTTGAGTTCTTTGGGACTACCTTGTCGGAATGGAGTGGAAATTTATGAGTCGAGGACATGATTTCGGGCCGGTGGACAATAACAAGGTCATTTGCTAGATTAAGGCAAGAGCGCATGAGTTTCTCAAGGAAATTAAACAGGGTCAGTGGCACAAGACCACTTGTGACACATGGGTTAAGGGCTATCGCACCAATATTCTGAGAACCCCATCGAAACGACACGCGGCTTTACGAAGGGCGGATACTGTATCGAACGCATGAACTGAACCAGCGACACAAACCAGAGCAAGACTAGTGACGGAAGGATATTCCACGATAGAGCGGAGAGGACGGAGACGGATCAGATGGTGGAATTGGGAGATTGACTTGCCATCGGTAGGCACTGGGATAGATAATGAATATATTGAAAGGGTCTAAGACCAAAGTTGGTGAATAAAACTGCAGGAAGAAGACAGAACGAATTACCCTTACAAACTACATTGATATAGGCTATGGCCTTCATGGTGAGTGTCAACTGGTCAAAGACGGAGAACAAAACAAATACAACAAATACTTACATCGCAAGAGAAAGGGATCAGGAATTAGTTGCTGCGGAGCAAGCCAATCACAGGGAAATCATAACCTTGTGCCTAGAAAACGCACATACAAAGGGATGAAGACGCAGTGGCAGTAGGAATGGTAGGCAGGATTATCGCAGAGGGTGCATGACCTTATAACCGGGAATCGTTGAGCAGCCATGCGTTTACAAGGTGTTTGATGGAACCCACCAGTCGGCGACAGGCTGAAGCAGGTTGAAGTGACCTAGCTATGTGATCGCAGATAGAGACAAGCCAATAGTAAGCATGCTTCGACTTTTACCTGACTGCGATCGAGTTACCCGATCAGATGAGAAGGGATTCAAGGCGACGAGTCGCCGCTAGTGACGCCACAGTAGAGAGATATCGAACTCGAGACAACTGTCCTCACCGTGGAACTGTGACAAGGAACCGGTAACGCGTGAAAGTCAAGCACGCGACTTATGAATCAACCAATAGAATGCTCATAAGTTTCATAAACCTTGCTTTTGTGGTTTCTTGAGCAGGTTTCGTGGGCTGAACGCGAATGATTGGACCGCGTCTTTGATGGATGGTCGTGTCTGAGATCGATGAATGCTTGAAGGCAAAGAAAAAAAAATCAGTACTCGCGGAGAACCTCGAGGTCTAAACGGAGTAAAATAAGAGAGAAACATTGTAGATGTGGTGGACGCAAGTCTCCAAGGAAACCTTTCAGCACGTTTAAGGGCCAGTCAAGGCACGTGATTGGACATTGTTGATTGAAAATCGGTGACACTTAATGCTCATTTTATTCGTCAGAAATTAATTAAATCACAAGAAAAAACCATATTCCAACGATAGAATAGAATGGATTAATATTGATGACAACAAGCAACTTACCGTATCCCAGTGATATTTATGACGTCATCGTATCATTATCCATAGGTGTGCATGTTCGAAAAGCTAAGCACATAGACCCTCTTCATGGGAGTAGTTAGCACCCTCGACTTAAACATAATTTGGAGCTGATGAAAACTGATTTCTGAAGAGAATAACTTGTAGGTACGGGAAAGATGCATTATTCCATTTCTGGCTGCTGATAATATTTGTACAAAAAATTCTTCATAAACCTCAGCGTAATTACGTTTTCAATAACTTATGAGAACAAGTGACTTTCATGAGATGAACAAAAATAAATATGGGGACTGGCTCATTTTGGATATACTAAGTTACACGAGTATATTTAACATCTGATCATGTTTCCGAACATGTCCCTGTATGATGCACAACGCCGAGACTCCAATCCTTGGTGTGAATAACGGTATTCCGTGGGACCCCCGGTTATCGGAAATTCGTGCGAAAATTTTTGAACAATAAGGACAAGCGAGCTGAGACAAAATGAACAGTAATATCCAATGTTGACTCAGGACTCCATAAGGAAGCGGGAAAATACCGGTCGAATGATTATTCCCGCCCGATGACGTTGAAGGAACAGGCGGACTCAATTTGCTAACGCGGAACATTCCAACATCAGGAGACGGCCCCTTAGCCCGGGTCCCTAATTTTTAAATCCCAGTGCAGGAACCTAGAGTTCAGGTTTCATGTCATAAATAGCCTCAAATTGCCACTGCTGGCGAAGCACGGTCCATTTATCGAGCATTTGTCTTCCAGGGAGGAGTAAGGTATTTTTCTGTCAAAATCACCTTCAATTATGATTCGCTGCCCTCTTGTCCCACGCGAGGATGATGTCAATCTACTTACTTGACATTGATTTTCATACCTTGAACAATCCCGGGTGAAGGATCCTTTGTCTAAATCCCTCCAGCATTGTCCGAACGTTAAACAGCCTGACACCATCGACCCACTCGAGCTGCAATCCATTCTCATTGGACCAAGAAATCCTAATTACATTTCATTCCATTGACCAGTGTAATATCTGAGCTTGCTCGCTATGGTATAGTATACTTCATTCTTGTCTCCTATCATGTTGGGAATATCATACATCCGTATTGTTCGCATCTATTTTTTTAAGGTTCATGCTCATGACCTTCAATGAAAAAACCTTCGTTCACTCCTTTGATCAGTCCCAAAGTCATAGTCCACGAAACTCCATCCATCACCAGTGGATCTCCTTAAATCATGTTCAAATTTTGAACAACAAATCTGGTAGCTGGTCGACAAGACCTTGACGACATGTATTCTGGACGAAGAAACTTAAGTTTGAAGTTCAAGAATCAGGTAATCAAAGAATGGAGAATGTCGGCAGCCAGCGTCGACTGAAATGAATCTCGTCGTAATGTGGGCCGCCATCATTCCGTCTGTTCGCAATATCTTTAATCAATTTGAATTTTACACACGTTGTACATTTTATTACATGTTACCTTTCCTTGGACCTAATTTCCTTCCGTACTCATTCCGGATATCATAGTCATTCATCTTCGCCAAATGATGGCTCAGAGAGACGGCTTGATATACTCAAACTCTGGATCGTTTTCGAGTTTCCTCAATGCAGTATCGACTTCTTGCTTCAGATCATGATCCCAGATGGGGTCCCAGACGCCGGCCAAGTTGTTTGCAACCCATTCAGGACCCTGACCTGGCTTCCCGAAGCCGTCATAAATCCGCCCGACACGAGCACTTTCTTCAAGCACCATATTGGCTCGACGCGGTCGTAATTCATCATAGATCTGAAGAACAAACTGAAGTAGGTTATTTAGACAGTACATTGACTGACGTTTATCCAAGCTCACGTTAAGATTGGATCGTCTGGTTCCTGGGTGGCATAACAAACGACAAAGGACGTAGATATCTTCAAAGCCTTGCCCTACACCCGACCCAAGATGTGGTTGCATGCCATGTGCCTGTATCGAGAGAGCTTAGATAATAGATTGACTCAACCTCAAAGATATTGACCCACGGAATCACCGACCAAGACAATTCTTCCAGAAATGTAGCTGGGAAGTGGAATTACTTGGTGTATATACCACTTCCCTGCGTTGGTAACGTGATCCACAAGGATTTTCACGTCACTTCCCATTTCCGCGTATATGGCTTCAATATCACATTTAGGGACAGTCTCAACCCAAGGGCCCTTCACCTCAGGCCCCATTGGCTTTGAATAGTCGCTCGAGAAGAGGACGACATTGAGCTGGAAAGAATTCGAGTAAGTTCTAGTTTGTCACGAAGAACGAACCATTTTCATCCCCTGCATAGGGTATGTAATCAAATGCTGAGGGCTATCATCAAACACTGCGGGGTTTTGAGAAGCGGGTACCGACCTTGTCCTTTCCCATCCAACAAAGGGGCACTCCATCTACTTTGGTTTTCATTCCTGCCTTATACAAGGAATCCAGATCCATCAGGTTACGGTAAGCAACCGTATTAGTGAAAACCAAGTCAGAAGCCGAGCTCTTTGTTACAGAACTACGAACGGCGCTTTTGATACCGTCAGCACCAATCACCAAATCAGTTTCATGAACTGTTCCGTCTTCAAAGTAAAGGTTATAAGCACCAGACTCAAGTGGTATGACGCGAGTGCATTTCTTATTGAGGTGGAGGGAGTTTGGGTTGAGTAAAGGCAGAAGGGCATCAAGAAATGTGGGTCTGTATATTCCAATTCCAAAATGCAGAGAATGCTCGGCGTACTACTGCTGAATGAGATCAACATCCAAGGGAAGGCAAACTGGATGACTCACGTTATAGACAACTTCATGCTGACCATAACCTGATACGAAGGTAAAGCTTCGCAGGGTCTTCTTATTATCCGTTTTCTCCATGACAGGCTTTAAAATACCAAGCTCATCGAGAGCCTTGATAGCATTGAGACCTATTGAAGTCCTCTGCATCAGTCGAGGCTATCATACAGATGACTCACCGAATCCGACACCTGCGCCCACTTGACCAAACCGAGGCTGCAAACTTCTGTAAATCCATGACAATATCAGAGAAGCGGTAAGGCATACAGCGGCTTCGAATACATCAGCATGGATGTTTTTCAAAGAGAGACTAACAGCACTGTTTATGATTCATTAGTCTGTTTTTGCATTTCAACTGGTCCTCATTACCAAGCTATACCGCACATTCCACCACCAACAATAGCAACACGAAAGTCTTTAGTAGAAGACATGATCAGTGGACAGAATAGCGGACAAGAAACTGTGGGGAAAACATCAGGCACTCTAGATGTTACCACGAGGGCGGTCCCTGCAGCCGTCTATACTTGAACTCAGGAGCCCAACAGCACTACTGTCAGTGTTTCATACCGATAAGGCTGAAAAGGCGAGTTGTTAATAATTTTGACCTAGAATACAGTGTCTTTCGCAAGCCTAAGCGGAATCGCGTGGCTACATAGAGGTCTGGGCTAGATAAACGAAGAACGAAGAAAACATAATATTCGACAAGGCCGAGGTCGTCATGCGAGAGTGAGGAATTTAGTTTTGTGGAGGGCGTCGATTACGAATACAAGGAAAGTGACCTATGTTGCAGCACCTAACGCTGAGTCCTAATAGTTGTCGCCCTACTGGGGAGAAGATGTGCTGGGCCTCATTTTAGGTGCTCTTTTCTCTACAAAGCGAACTGAGGGAAAACTCGGTTCCACATCGAAGCAAGCTGAACGAGCTGGTTATTCAACGACATCCTGACAAGTTGAAAATGTTAGCGGTTTTTCCCATTTCAATCATTCTTGTCTTGTCTTTGGTCTAGGTTGCTAGAGGACATATTTCGACTACGACAGATATATGGCCTGATTATTAAAGTCATCGGCATTATCTTGAACTGGATATCAAGTCTTCCTTTATATGACGTTATGAGGATTAATGGCTGCTCACTTTTTTGGACTGCTCTTTCAATATAGTCTTTGGAATGATATAGGCACGCTCCATTTAACATCCAGATGTCAGTTGGTCATCTTTAACCGCTATGACGACTTCAGCAGGCCTCATAAACTCGAATGAGGGCCTTTGCAAGGTGAGAGACCACGAACCAGTGTTCCCAAAAGAGAGCCTTGATGATTGAGTACTGCCAGTGTCTGATTCCTGTATTTCCTGACTGAACAAGAGAATACAGCCTGGACCGATATGCGAAGAATGAGCAAGAAAAGAGCTTGCAGAGAAAGATAGCATTTTGTTCAAAGAACTTAACTTATATTTCCAAATTGATCTTGCAAGAGGAGATGGACTGAGTAAACTACACATGACACTGCCATGTCTTCTCCCAATGATGTATTCTTTCATATCTCGATTCAATCCTTTGAATGGATACATATTTAAGTGGATACTCAGCGGAAGTTCAAGTTATGCCTCAAGTTCTCCTGGGCTTTGCAGTTTGGTTGAAGATCTGCCTCTTATCCCTGACATAGTGGCATGTTATTACTACGAGCGTAGGTAGGTGAAGCTAGACAACTTTGATGAAAATCGAGTCACGGGTTGACCCCGATCCCTGATGGAACAGCAAATACAACTAGGCAGGTATCGAGGTTGGAGGCATCGACAGAGATATATATACAGACATATATTCTACATGCAATCATTCAGACACTGAATAATCCGCTGACCCGTGCTCGTCAAAGCGCCACCTTCTGATTTCAAAGCTTCTGAGGCCAATCATCAAAACCAAGATCAATGGCTTATGAAAAACAAGTTAGTCAACTGCGTAATAGATACCGACATCAATACGTACGCCAGGGCGGAGTGATGAATCTGCGGAAACGGGTCAACGGCTTGAGCAGCAAAATGGCAGCAGGGATGAGTAACGAACCTTCGCTGTTTGCCAGCTGCGGCAAGACCATCTAGTTTCTCGATGTCAGCTTTGGTGAGTGCCTCAAAAGCATTGACAGCGCCAGAAAAATTCTCTGTTATACGGCTGGGAGTCACAGACTTGGACAAGACGACCGTTCCCTTCATCACTAGAAACGATGAAAGAATGAGCACACGATGTGAATAACCCGAGGGCGATAATCACTGTGGTATCCAAGAAGGACATCAACGGGCTTTAACTTATGTTGTTCGGCGATGCTCATGATGTCAGCATCAGCAGCAAGAGGGGTGTTGGACGATCCGAGCGGAGAATACGCCTGTGGGACTATATTATGGGATTTCAAATATTCCAAGAGGCGAAGCTGCGGATTGTAAGGATGAAGCTCCAGCTGATCAAACATACAGGATCAGCAATCAAAATCCGATTCGGTACATAGATAGCGCATACCTGATTAACAGCAGGGATAACATTAGCCGTTGGGAGGATCTCTTCGAGTTTCATTTGTGAGAAATTAGAAACACCAATTGATTTAACTTTGCCTGTTGATTGTAATGATAGCGATTGATCAATTCAGTCAAACTATAGAAGAATCAAGGGCGATCAATGACTCGCCTTTCTTCTGAACGTCTTCCATCTGCTTCCATGTATCTGTCAGTTTCCAACTGTGATCAACGTCACGTCTACCGTCGGGAAGCACCGGTATGGTGGGATGATTGCCCTTGGGGTTTAGCGGCACTGGCCAATGAACTAGGAACACTGTCAACGGGATATGAGTCAATACTGCTATGTAGGCCTGAGCCATGACAATTTATAAATGCTCACAATCGAGGTAATCAGTGCCAAGATCGGCCAACGTCTGCTCGAGACTCTCTTCAACGCGAGAATGGTACGTGGACCACACCTTGCTCGTTATCTATCCCAAAATGGGGAACGTAAGTCAGTAACATGTACGCCAGAACCAGCATCGAGTCGGATTCGACTTACAAATAGCTCCGACCTGGCAATACCAGACTGACGGATACCTTCTCCCACGGCCTTTTCATTCCCATACATCCTATGAGATGATCAGCGTTCCCTGATATCATAGTTTTTCTTCAAGGATAGGTTTCGAAAGCACATCGCCCATAGAGTTATTCCACGAAACTCACCAAGCACAGTCAATATGTCGGAATCCAGTTTTGATCGCGTGTACAACAGCATTGACAACCTCCTCTGGATCAGATTGCCAGGTACCTGTTATCAATAACATGCGAGTTGCGGGATACAGCCAATGTCAACGATTATTTCAGTCGTTTGAAATTCGCCTGAGAAAACTTACCAAAGCCTACAGATGGAATCTCTCTTCCATCGTTCAACTTGAAATTTGGGACGTGAGGGGCCATGGATCTGCTGTTAGGAAAAAGTGCCATTGGACGCAACCTTTATAATGGACTTAGCGGCCCGCACAGACTCTGTTACCCGAACACCGGGACCGTCGGACCGAGACTTCAGAAATTCCTGGAAGCAACCAATTTTTGACTACGACCACGAGTGCGGCTTCCACCTTTTTCATCGAAGTTCCTGTGTGAGAGTTCATGGATCCTAACCACCAACATGAGAATTATTCTCAGCTGTCCTCAGCTGAATCCGAATAGCAAGCCACCGAATAGTCACTAGCTGAGCAGCCTCTGCATCTAATCATCATTCATATATATATTACAAGATTTTGGCAATTGCCGACTAAAGTGGCGTGTGCTAGCACATGAGCCGATCATGTGTTGTCTGGTGCTATCAGCATTGGTGTCCTTGTATCCAAACAAACAGCTTGTTGGAAAACCGCAAAATTGAAACCAGCGAGGATCACGATTTCGGCTGGACCGAGGACTATTGGGTCGTTGGAAGGAATGAAGGAGCTGTCGAGAGTGAAGAAGATGATATGATCTGATGTGTCCCTGTCGTCGAAGTGGGGTGGATAATCTAGACTCGGGCGTTGCCAGTAGCTGCAAACGCAACCCGGAGTATAGATTCCGTCAAACATTCTGGAGCGAGTCCTGCGTGCGGAAAAAGTGAATACGAGGTGCGGACAACAAAGCATTATATTGTTTCGAGCTTGACGCTGCAGGAGCAGTGACGCGAGAAAACCCTGCATTGGAACCTAGAACAGCCTCTTGGTCTCCTCGCATAGCTTCCCCACGAGGATAGGTTGGGTCTTGACACAACAGCATAGGATCACCTGGTGCTCCTGACATGCGATCATCTATCCCTAGCTCATCTCTGCCTTCAAGCTCGACCGCGTTTTTTGCAGTCCAAGAATATGAAAAAGGGTATTGCTTGTGAAGACCTTCCTGTAGTACAGCATCAGATGGCTCCATGTGGCCAATCCTCGACACTACCTGTGGCAGATGTGGGCTCGAATAATATTCACAAAAAAAGCCGACCATACCGTCAACCCCATATCGGATCCCTCCGGCTGTTTACCTTTTCCCCTTTCCCTTCTCCAAGGTAAGCTCAAATTCAGCTTACGATCTCGTGGACGGCTACGGCAACAAAATGCGCACACGACTATCATCCCTACCAGCCACACCACCAGATAAACTAAGGCTACAATTGTGCTGACTGTCTCATTGACATCAATTGTCCTTTTTTCGAAAGGTGTTTGCTGACTAAATGGTGCTCTGTCAGTTACTCCCTGGACCTGGTAATCCAAAACACTGACTCTGCAAATGTGCTGTTGACGTCTCTATGAAGAAAGAAATACATCACCGTTGCTGTTCGTCGTGTTGAGTAAGCGAGGGGGATGAGTAAAGATGATGGTGATGAAGAAGGAGCCGCTATTCGGCATTGCTGTAAACAGGGCGGTGGGGGAATATCTTCTTAAGTAATTGGCTGTGATGTTTGATGGAAGCCGGTATCAACCGTGTGGGATCACAGTCAGGCACTCTCTGCGCCCACATGACTTTAAGCCCTTTTTGAATAAAATGAACGTATAGTTAACTAGACTCTTGTCTACACTATTACAGTAGTCATAGATATATCATATTGAAGTAATAAATTATTGGGAAATGAAATGTAATCTACACTATTGCAAATACATGAGTCATGTATTGCCTGATATCTCAACACATTCGCATCATACTACGCGATATTAGACTCTTCTGTAGACTTTTCCTTGAGCTGTTCATTCAACCCATACCGTTCATCCGCTACTGTTTGCATAGGTACCTCTTTCATCATCAACGTACTCAACAACCCCAAGGCAGATATTCCCAGCAGGGTCTGCCACAACACCTTCAAGGAGCCCGAAAATGCATCTCGCACTTGATCCCTCAGAGGTTCTGCAAGTGCTGCAATGCTAGGAATAGCACTGTAGGATAGTTCCAGTCCCCTGGGTAGCGACTGCACGAACGCCTCCGGAAGCTTCGCCTTAAGTTGATTCTCAAGAACTGTTGAGCCTATGGTTATTCCTAGCGCCTGTTTACAAGAAATCAATATCTCATGAGATAGACTGCAGGAATGGACACTTTACCGAGAAGAACGATCGAATAAAGATGAATAGCCCCAGTGCACTTCCGTTATCGCTCACCGGAAGGGGGGACAGGATCGGGAAGGTTGTCACCACGTACTGGAAGTCAGCCTTAGATAAGATCTTCAGATTTACTCCAAGTATGGACCAACCAGCATCCCAAATCCAATTCCTGTGATAAACTCGAAGCCAACCCAATTTCTCACTGCACTGTTCACACCAAGGGTGGTCTGTAACCCCAATCCGATGAGGACGAAACCCCATGAGATGACATTCTGTATGCGGTAGCAACTGAATTTGGATGTTGTTGCTCCAATGAATATCGCGGCTGGTGCAACAGAAAAGCTATATGGAAGAAGGTCAACGCCGCTGCGGATGGGCGAGTGGCCTTTACAGGCTTGGAAATAGACTGGGATATAGACTAGGAAAGGCAAGTCAAAAACAGAAAATGTGATCAGGATTGAGGCCACTCACAAAAGGCTGCGGCTACTAAAATCCCGTGGATGGCCGTAGCAATATATCTGCTTTGAGATTATTGATTGAATAATGGATAAATGTTCTTTACTTGCCCACTGATGCTTGTTCGATTTTTGAGAAGTCTGATTGGCATAGTGGGTTCAACTGGCATGAACGTTTCATAGACAACGGAAGCTGCTACGCCCACGAGGCCTAGAATCAGGGGAAGGAGTACACTGACCGAGGACCAGGGAGATCGAACGCCTCCCCATGTCAACCCCAAGAGCACAGAAGTTGCCGAGGTAACTATGATTATATTCCCGCTAAATGCCTTGTAAGCTTTGGGCCATGAGGCATGAATTTTGCCACAAACATCCAGTCAATCCTTGCCAGCTTCTGGGATAGATTACTTTCAGGAACCCTGAGACTCAAGCAGAAAAGACAGGCAACAAATGCAATACCAGTGAGAGGGAGATTCAAATCTGCAACTTAAGTTTAGACAGGGCAGAGAATAGCTTACAAGCATCTTACAAAACAACCCTCGCCATGTCCAGTCTTTCTTCGAGGAAAATGCCCCTCCCTGTGAAGAATCATCAAGAGAGATTGACAAGGATTGAACGTAGAATGCTCACAACAGGCGGGCCCAAAGTACATGCAACGGACCATACCATACCAATCAAACCTTGATACATCCCTCTTTCATTGAGTGGAACGAGATCAGAAAGTATTATTTCTGTTAGTGCGAGGATTCCACCTACCCCGCTGCCTTGAACAACTGATAAATCCCGGATGAGATGACTGTCAACTACCATTTCAAGGGCGCAAAACCTACCGCGGCCACCAATGAGCATGTTCATTGACTGGGCACCCCCACATAAAGCACTTCCAAGAGCAAAAAGAAGGATACAAGCCAACAAGATAGATCGTCGACCAAAAATATTGGCCAAGTGTGCCGACATGGGGATTGTGGCAACTGACGCGAGTGTGTATCCGGATCCTATCCAAGCAAACTCAGAGCCACCAAAGTCAGCTACAATTGTGGGGAGAGCCGTCCCGACGGATGTCTATATGTTGTTGAGGAAGATGGGAAATTTTCACCAGATAATTATACTCACTGAGTCAAGGGCTGCTAAAAAGGTTGACAACATGATACAGGACATGGCCAGCCAGAATCTCATACCCTTATCCGAAGATGGAGACACGATAACTTCATTCTCCGTTGTCTCTTTCGACTGTTCCTGTGACATGTCTTAGGTGGACTTGGCAAGCGCGAATGGGCTGCAAAATGGACCCTCCGTAATTGTAGTATCAGTCCCACGATGTAATCATTGATGCTATTAATCCCTTGATGTAATCAAAGATTATGTCTAGGCTCCCACTAGGCGCACAGGTCTGTGCCGCTTAGTCATCCATCAATCATGGGATAAGTCTGGTTATTAGGCTAAATTCAATGCAAAACACATTGGATTCAGAAATAAATTTGACTCAAATAACACAACTATGGCCACAGCCTTCCCAGCTGACTGCCTCCCTCCTGAGGGTTATTTTGAGTCGCAAGGGACCCTATATGTGTTAATAAATGGGCTAAACCAAGAGGCTATGCATTTACAACTCAATATGAGGAAAATAGCTTCTTAACTGTTTACTATACATACAATCGAAGCCGCCAGCCTCCCAATATACTAGACAAGCCCCTATGTGTAGAAAATTTTATGCAATTGGCCATAAGATGACTTGGAGGGCATGCCCTTCACATTATTCAGACATATTATAGTTGGTGAATTAAACTGGAATTTGAATTTGCACTTATCCCATTACTGATGGATGACTAAGCGGCACAGACCTGTGCGCCTAGTGGGAGCCCTGAACTAAGCGAGGCTTACATGTCAAATGACCACATCGAAATAAAAAAACCATGCACGCTTTTTTACTGGAGAAAGATCTATATCGCTTGCAGCATGTGATTGCTAATTGCTGCAAGTATACCTCTCCTGTATCGGATGTTTTGGAGTAACATGGGTGTCACAGGGTATCAGAGTGACGTGACACCGATTCACGATGAAATATGTAAAAGAATTCGTCTGTCAAAGACGTGCAAGAACTGACTACTGCATGGTGCTGACGCCGCAATATTCAAGCAAAGAAAAACAATAGAGTAAGAGAATAACAACCAATAAACAGACAACATAAAACAGATGCAACAAGGACTGTAAACAATACAACAGCGAACTTGCTTACGGGTTTGTACTCCAACATTTTATTAACTAGAGTAAAGTATTCTCAGACGTTACCCAGTGTGGTAGACGACTGAGGGAGCCTACGATGGAAAAACATTACTTATACTAATTCAGCTGTTTCAGATTTATAATAA
>Ga0153944_1000396_pt1 | contig 18981 bp, 19 predicted proteins | sample TSNJ028MetaG_FD_104703 | JGI IMG/M metagenome (GOLD analysis project Ga0153944, IMG submission 104703) | Attine ant fungus gardens microbial communities from New Jersey, USA - TSNJ028 MetaG | ecosystem: Host-associated > Fungi > Mycelium > Unclassified | place: USA: New Jersey, Wharton State... | reverse complement strand
TTGTTCTATATATAGAAGTGCTATTGTTCTTGAAATAGAGATAACCTAACCATCTTAGGGCAGTCCTTTGTTCTATTCAAGAACAGATGATAATCTATAGATAAAGATCAGTGTTATGTACAAACATTGAGGACCTTGTATCTCCATGGGATCTTATCACCTTGGGATCTATTTATAGCAGAAAGAAGTGCATTGAAGAGAGCTTCACAATGGTCATTGAAGCAAACAATTATGTTAAGTGGTTCCTGAGATATTGGTGATTTAGTGTCTGGTAACTTGGTGATCACTGACTGATCTGCTGATAACTCAGTGAATACTGATTGCTTTGAGACATTTTTGGTACTGTTTGAAAGGTCTTCTTAAGAGCTTTTGGTGGTCATTTAGATCATCGAAATCAGTCAAGTATTCCTGGAGTTATGGTCTGAATGAAGTTTGTGACAGTGTGGTGTCATCTCATATGTCAAGACACTAAGCTACACTGCTAGAACACCACTGTTATAATTAAAGTTGCACTTTGACACAACAATTCTTAACAGACAAACTGGAAGAAGAGCAGGAACAATGATTTAAATGCAATTTGTGATTGTTCTCCTTGAATGCCAAAAAATAACTTGCCCTTGGCAGACCATACAAAATATGAGAAACTAGACTTTTTAGCATGAGCAAGAACAATTCAGAGCTGTGGAATTAGTGCCTTTTGACATGGCAACCATTTAGTTATCAGTAGCATCTGTCACTATGTGACGTTCTGCGTTCAAGTCTCATGCTCCAACAGCTCAGCCATCTCACCGACTGAAATTTTATTAAGTTTCTAATATACATCTACTGTCAGGTCACTTGACATCCCAATTCAAGCTCAGAATGTTAACATCTAAGGCTCGGCCGGTATTCGGCTCGGCGCGCTCCGGTCTTCCGAGCCATGACAAAAAATTTTCTGTCTTCCAGAATGAGCTCGGGGCAAGAGTTCTGACTGTTGCTCCAGATTGTTAATTATCATCAATCTTCTGCTCTCAAAAATGTACTGGATGTTCAAAAAATCTGTCTATTTGTCTGGCGAATTATTGGAAACATTTCTGAGACCATTGATATGCCGACTCTGCTTATTGCCAAATTACGTCGCGAGTACCTTACTCGGTGAATGGCTCGGTGGAAGGCTTGCTTAAAGGTTTAAGTAGTGCCATCCTTTGTGTCTTCAAAAACCCTGGCTTCAGCGTGTGGTTCTTCAATCCCTCATGTCGACCTTGAGTTTATCTTGGAGGATAGGGCGTGTATGTGCGGTTCTGCCTCCCCGCCGGTTTGTTGCAGCATCTAAGGGTCTTGCCAGCCTCAAGAAGCCTGCATCATTATTCGACCCCTTAGATACTTTTGCTGAGCGCCACATTGGTCCGGATGATGCAGAAGTAGCTAAAATGCTCGAAACTATTGGGTACAAGTCCATGAATGATTTTATCAATGCTACAATTCCTCCCGAGATCCGTATCGCCGCCAACGCTATCAATAATGACAATATCAATCCTTTTAGCGAATCGCAGTTGAAGGAACGGGCACAGGCATTAGGTTATCAGAATCAGGTATTTAAAAGCTTCATTGGAATGGGCTATCATTGCGCCGTGATACCACCTGTAATCCAGCGGAATGTGCGACAATCATCTTATTTACTATGTTGTCTGGCTAAGCTATCCTGGCCTGACTTTAGATCTTCGAGAACCCTGCATGGTATACTCAGTATACTCCCTATCAACCCGAGATATCGCAAGGTATGGATCGCAGTGTTTGTGCTGCATTGCTTACTGACATTATTAGGTCGCCTCGAGTCCTTAATTAATTTCCAGACTATGGTGGCATCCTTGACAGCCATGGATATTGCGAATGCTTCAATGTTGGATGAGGCTACGGCAGCTGCAGAAGGGATGGTCATGGCATTTGTTTCGGGCCATGTAAAAAGGAAAACCTTCATTGTGGATTCAGGCGTCTTCCCTCAAACCATTGCAGTTCTCAAAACACGGGCAAAAGGATTCGGAATTCGCATAGTCGTTGGCGAGGTTGACAGCCTTTTACGGTCGGAGGACAAGGCGGATGTTTGTGGTGTATTGGTGCAATACCCTGACGTCAACGGTTCCATCCTTGATTTCAGTCAAGTAGCTGAAAAGGTTCATGTTGTTGGCGGCCTTCTGATCGTCGCTACTGACCTCCTTGCATTAACAAAATTGAAGCCTCCCGGTGAATGGGGTGCAGACGTTGTCGTGGGTAACACTGCTCGCTTCGGCGTTCCGACAGGATACGGGGGGCCTCATGCCGCCTTCTTCGCAGTAAAAGATGATTTGAAGAGGAAGATGCCAGGCCGTTTGGTTGGCCGCAGTCGTGATGCTGATGGTAAACCCGCATACCGTCTTTCACTCCAAAGTAAGCAGATCTATCTTGGTCAGGAGACTGAAGTTCGAAGCATATACTTGATAGCTCGTGAACAACATATCCGCCGTGAGAAAGCAACCAGTAACATTTGCACTAGCCAAGCGCTTTTGGCCAATATGGCCGTTATGTATGCAGTGTATCACGGGCCTCAGGGGTTACGACGTATTGCCGACAAAGTTCATGGGTTCACGCAGGTCTTTGTCAACACTATCGCTGACTATGGTTTTAAATTCACCAATGATTCTTTCTTTGATACGGTTACTATCGACGTAACTCCTGTTTTGACAAATGCCGAAGATTTGCACAAGAGAGCTCGGGAAGCTAGTATCAACTTACGCAGTATTGACGACAAACATGTTGGTGTCACATTCGATGAGAGTATCACCCCTCAAGATTTGGTTTCTTTAATCAATGTATTTGCGTCGGGTGCCTCTGCAAATTCGATATCCCTGGCTGACCTCGTTGAGCCCAAGAGGTCTTCCGTTCCCGAGGGTTTGAAACGTACAAGCCCTTTCTTACCTCATCCTGTGTTCAACAAGCACCATTCCGAGACCGAAATTCTCCGCTACATTAATCATCTAGCATCCAAAGATCTTAGCCTTGCTCATGCCATGATTCCCCTTGGTAGCTGCACTATGAAGCTCAACAGCACCAGTAGCATGATTCCCCTCTCCTGGCCGCAGTATGCCAATATCCATCCTTTCGCTCCACATGATCAAGTCCAAGGGTATCATACCGTGATCAAGGCGAGATCGCTGTTACTAAGTTTGAATGAAATTGACACCAAATCAGGAACTTGAAAATTATCTTTGCAAGATAACCGGTTTCCACGCAGCTTCTCTTCAGCCAAACTCAGGAGCAGCAGGAGAATATACTGGCCTTTGTGTCATTCGTGCTTATCACGAGTCTCGCGGCCAGGGCTGCCGTGATATCTGCCTCATTCCCTTGAGTGCACATGGAACCAACCCAGCTGTGCGTGTCCTCTTATTTTCAGACGGGTAACTCCTATTTTTGTTGCAGTCTGCTGCTATGGCTGGTCTTAAGGTAGTCGCTGTTAAGGTTCATTCGGATGGTAACCTCGACCTCGAAGACCTGCGGGCCAAGGCGGGAAAGCATAAGGATAATCTCGCTGCACTTATGGTGAGTCAACTCATGAGCAAATTTCCTTGAGCTTACCGCTAGGGAAGATCACATATCCGTCAACATTCGGCGTGTTTGAATCTGGGATCCAAGATGTGAGTGTAATGTCAAGGGAGATGGCAGAAGCAAGATTGACACTTCAGTAGGCCTGCAAGATTATTCATGACAATGGTGGCCAAGTATACTTAGATGGAGCTAATCTCAATGCTCAGATAGGTTTGACTAACCCTGCTACTTGTGGTGGTGATGTCTGTCATATGAACCTTCACAAGACTTTTGCAATGTAAGTTTCTGTCCATTGTTTTTCTTCCCCTCTCAATTCCCATAGTCCTCATGGTGGAGGTGGACCCGGTGTAGGGTGAGCTATTTTTGTATCAAATTCATGGGACATCACCTGAAATTATTATCAGACCTATTTGTGTTGCAGAACATCTTGCTCCATTCCTTCCATCGCACCCCGCTATGCTGACTAAGAGTAAGGAAGCGATTGATGCTGTATCTGCTGCACCATTTGGCAGTGCATCCATCAATCTTATCTCCTGGGCCTATATTAAGATGCTTGGCGGAAAAGGTCTAGTGGATGCTTCCAAGGTCGCCCTCTTGAATGCCAACTACATGGCTGCTCGTCTATCTAGCCACTATACTCTTCGTTTCAAGAACGAGAACGGCTGCGTTGCTCACGAGCTCTTGATTGATCTAGCTGAGTTCGATAAGGCTGCTGGACTCAAGGTCGCTGACTTCGCTAAGCGACTTCAAGATTATGGTTTCCACCCACCAACATGCTCCTGGCCTATACAAACCTGCATGTTGATTGAACCAACAGAGTCTGAAACTCTGGATGAGATTGACCGATTCTGTGATGCGATGATCCAAATTCGAAAGGAAGCGGAGGATATCATTACAGGCAAACAACCTGAAGACAACAACTTACTGAAGAATGCTCCTCATCCAATCTCTGTTATGACTATACCTGGGGAAAAGTGGACACGGTATGTTTCGAACCTGGATTTGATCGTTCGTACTCAATTTTTTCAGATCATACACGAGGGAAGAGGCCGCTTACCCGCTGCCTTGGCTTCATGAGAAAAAGTTCTGGCCTAGTGTCTCTAGACTTGATGATGGTGTGTAACTCGAATTTCTGGACTTCGAATGTTCTAACATTTTCTAGCTTATGGAGATCTTAACCTTATTGTGAGTTTTCTTCTCAACTTAAGAAAAATGTTCATGAAATGTTTTATCATTCTGCTTCAGTGCGATTGCCCTACTGTAGAAGATCTTGCTTCTGCGTAATCCCCGGATCATTAACTTTTAATTGGATACCTCGACATGGAAATTTCTGTTACATACCCAGCCCAATTACTTGCTCGACGACATGCCGCAATGTATTCATGACAGTAATTCTTTTTAGACTTTTTGGACCAATGGCAAATGGCCTTATAGAGCTTGCTTTGTGTCATGGGTATTACGTAGGAAGGCGAGGCATCAATTCATGTACATTACATCAGAACCTATCAAAACGTAATGATAGACCAAAGGTTAGGCTCGCGATTAAATTTTAGTTTTTCCGAACAGCCTACAAGTGAAGGTTAACTACCAAACCTGTGTAACTTGTCAAACTCACTGATTTGCTGATCACCTTGTCCAGGGTACCAGGCTTTTCTTTGGCTCGACCAATATCGTGTGTAGCCGTTTGCATTGCATACCGTCCCTGCAATTTGGTCAGGTTGGCTGTCAACTTAGACAAGCGTGCCTCACCTCATCTACTGAACCAGGTGAAACTATTGCGTCTATCATGTTATTAGAAAATGTCAGGTCCAACACTAGTATCATTGCTCACCTGCGCGTGGAATGAAATTGCCTTCGTCCTCATAAGTAGCAGGTGCAGAAGGACCAGCGGTCATTGAATAGCGGTGGGTGTCTCCTAAAGTCAACTGAGATCCGAGCAAACTACTGAACTTTGCATCTTGTTCTCTAGCAAGTCTTTCCCTCCCAGAAATCTTTCCGATTAATCGGTCATGCTCCGAACCTGACGTTGAGAGAATGTCCCTATGAGCATCATATAACCCCTCAGTTTTGTTCCCGAAATCGGTCGCATCTGTATCTCTACCGACAAAGACAGCATCTCTGTGGCGACCATGTCCGAATAGACCATGAACGCTACCTTTCTGAGTGTCAACTCTCTCCCGCATAATTCGCTCGCGTTCATTGGCAATAGCTATCTCACGGTCGCGTTGGAGATCGCGGTCATGTCTGCTGATGCCCGTGCCTACTGCGGCCACACCAGCACCTGCGCCAACGCCAGCACCTGCGCCAACGCCAGCACCTCTTGGAACAGTAATAACTGTCCTAGCGCTACCACTAGTATCTCCTAAGCCAGAATCATTATCACCAATGTTTCCGGAGTTCCCTTCTCGTCTTGACTCGCGTTCCCTAGCAGCCAAATCCTCAACATGCCACTGAACTCCCGGTAAGTGCTTCTCCGACTCAAGGATACGAGCATGGACTTCAGGATCGATTTCGAGATTGGCAGCAGACGAATCATGGATGATGGTAGTTGTGCCCAGGGGGATTGACCCAAGTTCTCGACCATGGTACTGGTCTGCATGAATGCCTTCACCGGAATTGGGAGCAGTGCGCCGAAAATCTGATTCGTGAATGGTGTAGGTTGTACGAGCTACATTCTCCACACCGGGGTCATACATGCTGGTACCGATGTTTTCGCCATAATGGTGGTCAGTTGTTGGGTTAGTCGGGCATTCACCAGGGCTAGATTCTAGGGTGGACGTTTGGACGTCGTGATCCTGGAGAACGTCAGGGTTCGTAAAATACGTAGTCTCCGTGGTAGTTGAAGTGATATAAGTGTCGCTGCCTGTATGAGATGTCTAGTCTAACTGCAGTGAGTATACTTACCCAGGGAACACATCTGAATCTGAAAGCCTAGAGATGTTTTCAGTAGACATGGAGGTGAAGGCTCGTGATTCAGGTTATCCGGGGATCCCATATACTGAGACAATGACGCCATTATGAGGGGAAGGATCCGATGTTTATTCAGAGATACAATTTTTTTGCTGGTAGGCCCTTGATCCGATTGTCATAATCTTGATGATATGTAGATATTTGCTGGCTCCTTACTGCAAGTAAGGCAAAGCACTATTTGGACAAGTAGATACCTGGATGATAAATGGTCTCCACACTTAATAGGAGAAGCGATTGCGCCCAGGTTTCGGCATTTAATTGTTTCCCGATGTCAACAGACGCAAAAGCTCTTGAAAATAAGCATCTAGAAGCCCAAGACATGACAATATATTAGATTAATTCTCTGATTGACGGCGGTAGTTGATTCCAAACATGAGGCAACCTTGTCCGCACTTGATCCAACACAACAGCCTCCCGGCTCTCGCTCTTCGCAAATTTGAACACCACCTTGACATTCTCTACATCGAGGGCGACATCCCTGAACGATCCTTGGTACTCGCCACAAAGAGAGTCGACCGCCTCATCTAACCTACCCATCCTACAAAGACACTCGAGCCATGTGTTCCAATTGTGTGGTGTGAATTGATAGGTGTCTTTTACGAGTCTTGTGACGATCCTTTTAGCAATGGAATAGGCTCCAGCGAATCCGCATGCATCAAGCATCGTGCTAACACTCGTCGAATCGAACTGTCCTGACATATACATCATCTCCCACACGCGATAAGCATCAGCGAAACAACCCAGACGTTGATATGTGTTCATCAATTGGTTCCATAGCGTTGTGTCGGGCGATATCGAGGCATCTAGAGTTAGGAGATCATGGACACGACGTACAGTGAGGATAAGCTGATTGCGAGTCTCAATAGCGCCTTCCCCACTCTCCTTCATCATTTGCGTCGCAATAAGACCAAGCCGGTTGAGAAGTATTGTATACACCTGAACCGTAATACTCAGTCCAGCGAAACGCATATCTTTGACTATCTCAAAATATCCCTTGAGCGAAGGGATCTGAACAGATTTTTCAAAACGTAATCTGCAAAATGTGGCTAGGACAGCAACATAGCCCTTTTCGTCTAGTCCTGATTTGTGTAGACGATAGACATTAAGGGCATCTTGGACAGTCGGTGCATTGCGCATGAATAAGATGATGATAGACGTGACTACGTTACTGTCATCAGGGACGCAATTGCGCTTGGCCATATCATCCATGACCTCCTGTGCAATTTTTGTGTACTTAAGTGGGTTCTTGGAGGAAGATAGACCACGAAGGAGAGAAGCGTACAACGGATAGTCGGGACCATTCGAATATTCGTCAGCCTGGGAAGGGGCATCTTGTGGTGGAGGATGCGCTTGGCGCAATTCATTGTATAAATGAAGTGCGAGTTCGATGGAATGTTCTTCGGTAGAATTGAAGGTGGGTCGACATAAAAAGCCGATTAGGGGGGTGATCATAGGTGCATCTGGGACGATTCCTGCATCTCTGGCGGTTTTGTAGATGTTGTATGCTTCACTGGCTTTGCCTGCTCGGACATTATTATTGATAAGGAGCGACCAATGGATGATATTGCATTTGATGCTAAACTCTTGTTCGAGGAGTTGAAGATGGTGCAACTGGAGACTGTTCCGTAGCATGGCAGTAACATTATCATCCGAAGGTTTTTTTTTAGGTTTCAGACGCCTGAAATACTGGATAGCAGAATGGATTCCTTTGTTTTGAGTCAATTGCGTTAGCTTCAAATCTTCGGGCGATGGTTCTTTGCGACCGTCACGATCGAGGAACTTATCCTCGTACATAAAGAGTAATTTTTCACCGAGTCTACTCTTGCCCCGTTTGGCGAACTCTTCCAGTAGAAGATCGCCAAAAGATGGATCATAACCGAGGTCTTCTTTTTCCATATCCTCGAACACCGCTGCCATTGACACAGGTTGAAGTAGTGAATTGTTCTGATCATCTAGCTTCATGCGCCCCAGAAATACAAGCTTGAACGTCTCGTTTGTCGGTTTACATCCACTAGAGCGCATCTTGCTCACGATACTCCGCATAAGCCTGAGTGAGGTACCTTCCATGTCAGGGATTGCCTCGAGCAACAAATGATACTGTTCAAGCAACGGGCTGAAGTTGCCAGGGCGCTTTGGCATGCTCTCAAGCCACCTGCGCGTCGCATTAGCATCCCCTCTGTAAATTAAACCGCGTAATATTGCCGTGTGAGTCTCCAGAGTAGGATTCACCCCAAAGACGAGGGGCATATCAAGTAGGATATCATAGATTCTCTGCACATCGGAGGGTCGACCTGACTTTGCGAGGAGCCAGAGTATTTTGTGTATCTGAGTATCTGTAAGAATTTTGCGAGTTGGGAAACTGTTACGTTTCTCTGACTCTCTGAGTTTGGCGACGAGGGTGGTGTAGTGTGAATGGATGTTACGGGTATCATTAGTAGTTGTGAGCCCCTCAACGTGTTGTTCTACAGTTGTGGAGGAGGACGCGACCGGATCCTTGCCATTGATGGATGCATTGTTTAAAGTGAAGAACTGGCGAGAGGGGAGGGGATGAGAGGCAGTTAGAGCAGGCAGGATGCTACTTGGTAGAGATATTGAACGGCTTCCAGCTCTGAACAAAGCCCTGGCTAAGGACATTCATGCGCAAGCCTGTACAAATTTAAAAAAATCATAATCATAAGGATCCGTGGGAAACGGCCACGATCCATTAGCCCGTCAACGCAACTCACCATCTCTCTACCCTGCTTTGACTTCTTTTTCATCCATGTCTGACAAGGTCCGAGAATTCGCTGAGATACCCCAACAATTCATTCGTGACGGTAACCAAGTACGCTTCCACGTCCTACGCTGTGCCCTCGCTAACGTTCTTTCACTAGTTTCTTACCCGCTGTACAAAACCCTCGCAAAAAGGTGCATTGCATTGAAGTCCTGATGATCCACTCCAACTGAAGCCAATGTCGCACAGAATTTACCCAAATTTGCAAGGCAGTAGCAATTGGTTTCGCCGTCATGGGTTTCATTGGTTACTTAGTTAAACTAATTCACATTCCGATGTAAGTGGCCTGTACTTGGCCTTATTTAGCGCTTTCTGATGCGTCTTTACCAGAAACAATATCCTTGTGTACGTTCTCTCTGCATCATCGGTCTTAACTTGTCGTTAACGTCCCTCCATAAGTGGTGGGGCATAATTTTTCTCCCTCTTGTACTGGCTGTTTTATATTGTTTCTTTGGGCTACCAATGCATTGCAATCAACCCTGTGGACATTGAGGTATGCATGCTGAAAGAATTATATCGATGCTATATAGAATTACACATTGGATATTGACTGCGTTAATGTCCCTTCTATGCTGGAATGGTTTGAGTTGTCTGTGGAAAATACAGAAATGCGCTGCGAAAGTGGGTATGATGATGCTAATGGATGCTTGGGTGGTGTATAAAGGAGTGGGACATCAGGATATGGCTTCCAGAACTTCCAGGCAAGGAAGATGTCCTGCGGGATGGAGTCAGCAGGATAATCAGGCGTTCGTTCTAGGGCTGTCACTTACCTTTTGTGTTCCGAAGACAAGAAATGCACACAGGGGCACTGCAACAATCCTTCAAAGTCAATGACAGGATGATAGCCAGTTTTGTGAAATCACACTTACGGCCAGCCTGTATCACGTATGGCCAAGCCCATGTAACATGCGATAAGAACACTATGCCAGCACTATATTTCACATAATCGATGAATACCTGTTCAGCACTCAGAGCACCTCTGGCATACCTGAGTGTAATCAAAGTATAAAGATTGAATACTAAAATCCGAAGAACCATAGCAGGGGACTTCCTCGTGTCAGCCAGGGGAAAGTTGTCAGAAATCGTTCGCTTTGTGCGAAAATAGCGCATTGCAATGGCAACTACGTGCGTTGTATGAGCATGACATGCGATGACAGGTCAAATGACAGACCTTCAAAAACAATAATAATAATCAGTACAACAGTGCAAAAACCCGGTACGGCATAACCGATTCTATGACATCCAGAGCCTCAGTTAAAGTTCCTTTCTTGCGAAACCGAGTGACTTACACCGGGGCGCCTCTTGTAGTGCAGTACAATCCGTTCCAGGCCCCGACCTGGACATTGCTGTTCTGCTGCAACTGGAATTAAAACAAAAACAAGGTTGAGAATGAGACGAACAATCGGAACAAGTGAATGAGATACATGGACTTACAGACGCAGTGATAGTGATGAAGACAGCAAAAATGATATACGGGGTCACCAACATGATTCGTAACCGCAACGTCTTCGGCCACCTTGGCCCTGACAAACTGACTGTTTGTTGAACAGGAGGTTCTCGTAACGTTGACCAGAGCTATCAAAATAAACATGCCAAATGAGATATATCACGCGCTAAGTCCAGAGTCCCAACAACGAATAGATATACGCTAAGTGCTTACCTGAATGACTAGTGCAAGTGTTGCAACGACTGACCTGAAATCAAGAAATCAATCTCGGAGGTCACAAAAATATCATGCTTCATATCATATGGACTGACATCGGTGGTGCGCCATGAATTAATGCAGACTGAACTTGACAGAGCACGCCCTGTAGTTGTTGATCCTGCTGCCCGCTATACAAACTTGGGGTCTACGTCAGCAATTCTAGTCGCAAACAAAAAAACGACACACAGTAAACAAAACACAACAGAATAAATTACCCAAGTACAGAAAAAGTTGATGAGAATCGGATGACGAATGGCCTTTTTGGAAAATAGGAGTGTGACGATGACTAGAGGAAGTCCCACTTGGCCACCAGCAATGAGTAGGACGAGGTAGATCGGCTGCAGGTGGTGAAAACCGGACGCTTAGGTGTATTTTCAACGCATGATCAAAAGAAAGAGTTTAGAAGGGACATACATAGCATGGCAAGCAGACGGACAGGCAACGATTCTCTAAAGACGCCTTATGACCATACTCAAGTTCTCGACCCGCTTCCGACGTTACAAGAATGAAACGGATCTGGCAAGCTTCGCCGAGGCGACGACAGCGGTGAAGAGGGGTCGCGGGGGGAGGGGGGGGACGTGAGGGACGGGGAGAGGCAGGGACAGGAAAGTGGTGGGAGAGGTTAAGAGGAGGGGAGAGCAATCTATCAGACCGGCGGCAACAAGGTGACATTGCCAATCTGTCATCCTTGACCCTTCGCAATTTGCCCAAATCTGGTCATCTACACGGTTCATTCATCCAGCTCCGTGATAGGGGTCCAGCTCCATCACATGATATGTCATGTTTTTTAATCCACTATTATCACTCTACAGCTACGTTCATATGCAGTACTATCCAGAGCTTTCTTCAGCTACCAGCAGCATCCCGAATCTTGGCCCTGGCTTGGCGGACTCGTCAGAAGTCTGAGCATCTGTCAACAGAGGCCCGTATCGTATTGAATTCGGAAGTTTATCTGGTCCCTCATTCAGAGACCGTTCTTGGTCCAGACAGTAGTGGACGGCTGCTGGCATGAAAGTCTGCAGTCGTTTGACATGTTCAACCGACGCTATTTCAAATTTGGAACGATCCATCTGAGCGTCATATCAGTCAGCTTGTAACGTAGTCATTAGCCCTCTGCTTGCCATTTGTCCTAGCCTGTGTTGCAGTCTCCGCCATGTTTCCGATGATTCCACCTCCAATCGGGTTAGTTTTGCCAATTCTTGTAAAAGTGCAAGGTCATATCCTGTAACATTTTCATGCACGAGTCTCTCCTTCAGCCACAACTCCACAAAGAGCTCGAGAACATCTTGTATGAAACCGATCTGCATGATATTGTCCCATTTGAATGTCAATTCCTGCGAGGTTTCATACAAGGTCACTAATGCCTGAAGTAGTTCTGGCGTTGGTCCTAGGAGTGGCGTTCATTTCACGAAGGATCAAACCCAAAAAGGCTCACCTGTATTTGAGATAGGGATCACTCTAGAGGAAAAACCAGATCGACAAAGGATGTGGGTAACCGTTTTCCGCTTCCACATGTCTAGAACGGTACTATTAAGATCATGTACCTGGTCTTTAAATGCTAGACATGAGTGATACATGAGTGATGTTTTTTATTTAGAACGCAGTAACAAGCCTCACCATCACGAGCAATTTGCCTACAACCGATTTGTCCAATAAATGGAGAGCGCAAAGTCAGTTCCTCTGTTACCTGTCCCAGAAATACAAGCCTCCGGATAGACTGATCTGTCTAATGATAAGTCGTTAAGACAAGATTTTTCAGGAGACCTTACCATGATCCCCTTCTATCCGATTGACAAACTTCTTCAGTGTGAGCAATATTGAACCTGTCAGTTCTTCCGCAGCCGATTCATGTTGACCTGTAAGCGAATCAACCATACATCTGTGAATATAATTAAAAGACGTCACACTAAGTAATAACTCATACTTTGCTTCATTACGAGATCCAGCACGTATCAAGGAGATGTCTTCATGTACATGCCTCGCACATTGTTCTAGACTGCCCAAAACATTGTCAACAGTAGTTGTTCTTCCTAAAAGCTGTTGTTTAAGAGAGATCTGGTATTTCCGTAAAGGACTGTCGTAATCAATGGCTGATTGTGAAAGGGTCGGTAGGGGTACATTAGTGAAGAGGTAATCGAGGAACGAATTATCTAGGAGGTGGATCAAAACAAGGTGTGGGTGCCAATAGGAACTACGGACCAGTGTCATCTTCACAGGAACTCATTGTCAGCAATGAAGCATCGAGTGCGGCTTCGAAAGTTGCCGAAGCTTCCTTTGACATCGACTTCCAAATTTCTATAATCCTCTCCTGACAAATCTCGTCAACTATCACGGAGATCCGCAACTTTTCTTGGCTATTGAGTGCTGATGCAGTGATCCATCGTTTTGAAGCAAGCCTAACGCTCAAAGTCTCCTTGACGGTCTCTAGGTCTCCAAACCACTTCTTTACCGCATCTTGCAACAAGTTGATTGACTGAAGGAACCAATCATTCAGCTGCACAAGAAATCGTTCCTGTCCGAGCAATGCTGACGACGACGCTAAATCTACATAGGGCTTATAACATCGTAAATTTTGTGGGAGCAGCTGAAAATGAATAGTAGACGCCACGCCGACGAGCAAAGCCTGGGTCGTCAGATGTAGTTCTGCAGGTATGTTGCCATATTGATTGTCTGTATCCGATTGTATTGATCCAAGAACACGTTCAATCAGTGAAGAACCAGACGATCCATCAAAAACTTCACGTGCATCGCGCATAGTCTTTGAGATGATTGAAAATACATGATGTAGGGACTCCTTGACCTCTCGTATACGGGGCTTCGTGGGGGGTGACAAAGCGGAATCTTGAGAGAGGGAGAGCGAAATTTTCCCATCCACGTGTTGTTGCAAGACTGATGTGGATGATGACACCATCTTAGTTGTCAACGCAAGATTCAAGGTTTTTGAGCGTTGTGAGAACATTGAGGTTAATGTATCATGAAGTGGACGAGAGTCCAAAAGGTGGAGTGTCAGTGAAATCGCACATACATCCTTAAGATCAAATTAGTTTCATTGAAAAGACGAAGAATATCGAAAAACAAACTTCAGCAGAATTTGCGTCCCTCAGCCATAGGGTTGCCTTGTGTACGATTTGAGAGCGAAATTGCGACACGATCTCCCATTGTCGTTGTATGAGTGGAAAATCTGCCAGAACATCTATGCCCCGACTCTTCCAAGCCTCATCATCTTGTTCTTCGCTTCGTACTAATGCCCGATGTATTACACGGGCCAACAAAAAAAGCCATGCAGCAGGAAAGAACTCTTTACGTTCGATGAGCCGCCACAAATGCTCCGGCGCATCTAGCAATATTTTCATATGCGCAGAAAGCACTTGTAGTGCATGTAGATGCCTGTCTTCGAATGAAAAAAGATCGTATGAGTGTTTGGCCTTATGCATTAATGAGGACCAACCTTGCTCACTCGTTGCAGAGGATATCTTTTGCAACGGTGGATCTTCTGGTCTCTTTATCGAGTTTCTCGACTCATTCAAAGCCTCGACTACACGCCTTGATGATTGAGCAATGGAAATTATAGAAGTCGAGGCTTGTAGTAGATCTCGATAGCGTTCACTACGCTTTCATCAAACAGACTGCAGATCAGAACGAGATTATAGTAGTCATTTTCGCATAAAACGCACCCAACCATCTGCCGGAGCTCTTCCTTTTTAGCGTCTGCATCTGTTCTGCAAACCAGGTCATCACCTATTCTGATGTCAGTATACAGACAGTGTTTTCACCTAAGGCGGTTTTGAGTAGCTTTGATTTCGAGGATTGTATGCTTTGTAAATAGGTCATCCGTGTTGAAATCTTGATTCTTCCTGTCTGAGGCAGTGGTGGTCGTGTTGGAAACTGAGCGTTTCAAGATGGGGTTTTGACTATTACTGATAGACATGTATGTTGTAGAAACTTTCTGGATAGAAAGTCCATTATCAATTGCTGATGAAACAGATTGAGTAGTAGAAGAACGACGGAACATGGGACATATGTAATGTAGAATTCGCAACAGCCTTACCTCCTTACGTAAGGAGGCGTTCATAGAAGCTTGGCCCACGGCTTACTATGTACGATCATTTCTTCCCCTATCGGAATTTCTACCACAACGGCAAAGTATAATGGAGACTCTCGGAGAGGACTCGATGCTTGAAGCTACAATTGGAACGGGACTATCGACCATCTAACATTCCAGTGTTAGTTTTACATTCTCAAATGAACAAGAACATTTGTCAACATGTATAGTCCTACAGATTAACGGGTCTCTGACTCTAGTGGTGTCTTCGACATCGTTTTTCGGAGCATGACTTGGGAGTTATCTTGTATCATCGTCAGATCGGGATGTTGGATCCTAGATTGCTACCTAATTGGTCTCTGGAGCATGCTTGCGACTTAGATGCAGGTTTTGGTTTTTCCCTCGCAGTTCCTTGGTATGCCGTTGGAGAGATGATATGCGACCTTTTGCTATACCTTACTTACTGCTCATGGTTTCATACTTGGTTCCATGACAGTGATTGCCAGATATCGATCACGTTCATTGCTCAAGCTTTCAAAGAGAAGAGAGGGGACGAAAGAGGTGATGTGATCCGTATCGATTTAATCAGAGTAACTGTATAAATAGAGATGGCAGGAAGCAATTACAGTAGCAATATCACAGAACAGCAGACAGAATGTTATACAAACTAATCAAATTCCCCGTCCTCTACTGTATCTTTGGTCAAAACGTTTCTGATAGAATCTTATACGTCAGTACGAGATCATTAACTCTCTGACTTTACCATCGCTTCTCCATTGCCATCGTTTACACTTCTTTCGTGGTCATGTGCGTATCCATTAGCATTCGGGGACGCATTCGTTGAAGGACTGGTACTCTCATACTTAGGTTGGCTCACAGGCGGTAGGCGTGGTGCTTGGAAAGCTATGTTGGAGGATGAGGAGGCAACTGGAGATGCATTTGCAAGATGTTGATCGAGAGCTTTTAGGGCCAGCGCTCTGAAAGTGTATTCAGTGTAAAAAATAGCAAAACCTGATTCAAATGATCTCACCTTCTTCTCTCAGCTTCTGCTCTTGCGCTGAGAGGAATCTGGTTATAGCCACTATTTTCAATATCTCCCCCTGAGGAAGTGGGAATTAAGTGAAGGCGGTTCGCTAGCTTGTAGACGAAATTGCCGAGGATAGTTAAAGGCCCGCTAAGGAAAAGGTGACAACAATACTTTGGCCATGCATATGGATACCTACTGCAGGAAGGGAGGAAACCACGAAACAAGAGAAAACGTTTCACTCCTGTCTCCATAGGAGTCTATACCACCTACATCTCCGAGATTCTTCTTGTAGAATCGCAGGTACACCCATCCTACAAACCACCCAAATTGGATTATAATCCAAGGGCACTGCCATCCAAGAATGCAGAGGACAGTGGAAAGTGTGAGGTAGGCCATAGGCAAGCTCTGGTCATGATTGTCAAATTTTTAAGGATAATATCTGCAGAGACACACACTTTTACGCGGGTTTTGATGATGCCCATAACCTGAACTTGGTGTTCAGGAATTAGCTGAGTGAATGCAACAAGGAGTGCAATTTGAAGGGACATTTGTCCGTGATATGGCGTTCCATACAGAAAAAAGGCGTTGCCAGTCGCAAGAAATTCGATCCAATTAAGGCCGAATGCAATGATGTTTGATGCAACAATCGAGACCAGGATGAACTTAATAGTCTCCACTGTACCCCACAGTCTTTCCAGATACTTCAGCGCGGCGGGAACAAAAACCATCGACGCGATGAACTAATTTATCTAATCAATCACTTGTCGATGGTTGGGGTACATGACACCAACCTCTGGTATTGAAGGTTCCACAAACGCCGAGGTCAAAAGTGTCCATGGTGTGAAAAGACTCGACCCAGGGAGGAGCAGCATATACTGTTCAGCTGTCTTAGCCATATCCTGATAACAGAGCCATGCATAAATTCCGGAACAGACGATCGTGGCGATCGTCAAAGAACGCGTAACAAGGGGGATCGACTGTACGAGTTGAATTGGCGAAGAGAGAACTGCCATGACGGAAAAAATTCGAACCCAACGGCGGAATGAGGACCTAGCCCCACCAGTATCTGATCTGCGAGGATGTAGAGTGGGTTGCTCGTCGCCAAGGACGGTTCCGAAGCGATGTCGTGAGCTGGAAACTTATTTCAAGGCAGCTTGGTTCTTAGTGGGCTGACTCAAAGGCACGTGGTCTGCGCTATTCCTGGCAATTTTATTACCGGCTCGAAAACTCAGGTGTCATGCCCTACCACCATGTCGGATTATGATCTGCGGACCGGAGGCTCTCTTAAGCTTAAGGGGACGGTTGCAGATGGGGGTATCGTGAAGAAGTAGGCATTCCATCTCGTAATACTTGTTTCAAGTTGTCAACCTCGTTTGCATTTAGAAGGAAGAAGAAATCTAAACACAAGGAGGGACTGATCGAGCAAGAATTGGAGTTGGAACGACAGAAGGTAGAAAAAGCAATTTCTGGAGACGACGACCGGTCGACACCTGGAAGCGGAAGTGGGCGAAAAACTCCGGCTGTCGTGAGTAGCAGCAGCGGTGGGTCCAGGAGAACGGAGGCTGAGAAACGTTTTGAAGAGAGGCAGAAGCAACGAGTAAGCAGTCTCCTCTTGAGTGTGACAGCACTCTATAGTTGTTTTCAGATGGCGCAACGAGTGGCCAAGCTTGCTGGAAAGACCCATAAAGATAGAGTCAACGAATTCAATGCTAAGCTCGAGGCACTCAGCGAGCACCACGACATTCCCAAGGTGCATAGGCAAATGTTGGCATCACCATTTTTTCTGACCCATTACTTAGGTTGGACCAGGCTAAGAACTTGGGCTTTGCGTTTGCCTATTGTATCCGTCGTTGTCTAGCGTATTACCTTCACGTTGTATCCACGTCTGTTATATGGATAACAATACAAGCTTCATTAGTCACACTGGGCCAGTGCTCGTTAGTTCAGATCGATGAACCACTTGGTGAAAACTCTCTCAATTGTGTCGTAATGAGATGCACTCTAGAATGTCGAAATTACTTCACTATGTCACTCCCACCCACTGCAGTTTGCCTCCATGCCCATGTCCTCCTCTTTCTCTGTCTCTGAGGTTCGAAGCGTATTCTGGGCCAAGATTTCCTTCCTAGCGAAATGATGGGTTAACTTGCCATCTCCCCCTCCCAAAGGTTTCAGCCAAGTCGATCTCCCATTGGAGATAAAAGGCGCCCATATGGATGTACAAACATACCTGCTTGAATCACAATTGTGAACGTTGATAGTCTACGGAGAATGTCAAGAATACAGCTGAAAATCTGCAAGGAAAATTAGAACTAGTTTTACACGAGAAGTATTCTTCATCAAGCCAAGATCGTTAATCGCCGCACCAGAACAGACGAACAAGATTTTCAGAAGAAGCATGAAGCACTGTTGAAGTTGTCCGATGGACCAAACAATTTTGTTCACCATGGATCGTGCAAGCTTTGGGCCTTCCACCGTTTCCTCTTCCACTCCAAACCGTCAAAGTCGAGATCCACTGGGAATACTCAGCTGATATCAGGGATCCCTTCAAACAACCTGTCACTGTTCGTGCTTCTGTCACCTGTTATCCCTGCTCCTCATGCAAATTCAGTGACCGTCGCACATCCACAAAGACAAAGTAGCGACTTTTTGCTCAAGCTACTGACATGTTTCGTTATACTTTGAGAAGCCTGGAATTCACCCGATACTAGGAACCCTTGAACAAGCATTACCAGGAATGCTGAATCATGGTGTATTTGAATGAACTACCGAGTCAAATTTCTCCCTAAGTTACCTCATTGACGGGTTCCTGCATGACCCATGATTGTCCGGAGAAAAACAATCGTGTTTTAATTTCTAATCATTTTCTGCAGTCAGTTCTATTGAACCTTTTTACAGCAATTGTAGTG
>Ga0153944_1000387_pt1 | contig 19198 bp, 12 predicted proteins | sample TSNJ028MetaG_FD_104703 | JGI IMG/M metagenome (GOLD analysis project Ga0153944, IMG submission 104703) | Attine ant fungus gardens microbial communities from New Jersey, USA - TSNJ028 MetaG | ecosystem: Host-associated > Fungi > Mycelium > Unclassified | place: USA: New Jersey, Wharton State... | reverse complement strand
TTTCGTGAAGGGGCTTACTCCGAGAAATTGGCACTATGTTGTTTGACAAGAGTTTGCTTCCCTTTGATATAAATAACTCCAGTATACTACACATAGACCTTGCATTCGGATATAAAATCTTTTTTCGGGTAAACACAGCAGGTTATAAATTAACATAGAAGTAGATGTAATACCTGCAAAGGAGTTTTTATGATTCAACGTTTAAAGAATATTTTTAAATATAAAGATATGATATATAGCTTAGTTAGAAGAGAGTTAAGAGGACGATACAAAGGTTCTGTTTTAGGATTTTTATGGACATATATTAATCCTTTATGCCAAATTATCGTATATACTATAGTGTTTTCTACTATTTTTAAGGTAGACATTGACAAGTTCTATTTATACTTAATTATTGGTATGATGCCTTGGATATTTTTCAGTTCATCCATACAAGGTGGTTCAACATGCATCCGTGCCCAATCAGATATGGTAAAGAAAATTTATTTTCCCAGAGAGGTAATTCCCATATCTTATGTAACCAGCACTTTTGCAAATATGCTATTTAGCTTCATTATAGTTTTTTTGGCTATTTTAGTATCTGGGGTAGGAGTAAACCTGACAGCATTACTCTACCTTCCTATAATAATGATTATAGAATATATACTTGCCTTAGGGCTTGTTTTTATTATTTCCAGTGCAACTGTATATTTCAGGGATTTGGAACAAATAGTTGGTGTGCTCATGATGGCATGGATTTACCTGACTCCGATCATGTACGATGTTGACTATATACCAGAATCATGGAGAACATTGTTTTTTATGAATCCTATGACTCCAATCATAGTTGTATATCATGATATTTTATACAATAAGCAAATCCCCGAAACCTTGCATATGCTACAATCAGGTGCTGTTAGTGTAATTATATTAGTAATAGGGTTTTTAATATTCACAAAATTGGATAAAAATTTTGCGGAGGAAATGTAATGCAAAAAGACTACGCTATTAAAGTAATAAATGTGAAGAAAAAATTTAAATCCTATGCTGACAAAGCCAGTTCTTTGAAGGAACGGTTTTTAAGACCAAATAGCAGAAAGCATGAAGAGTTCTGGGTATTGAATGGAGTGAATTTTGTTGTTAAGAAAGGTGAGGCAATCGGAATTATTGGTAAAAATGGTTCTGGTAAGAGTACTACGCTAAAATTGCTCACACGTATTTTATCCCCTAACGAAGGTACAATTGAGATAAAAGGAAGGGTATCCAGCTTAATTGAATTAGGCGCCGGTTTTCATCCTGACATGACTGGACGTGAAAATATTTATACGAACGCATCTATTTTTGGTATCACCAGAAAAGAAGTGGATAGAAGGCTGAATGACATTATCCGTTTTTCGGAATTGGAGGATTACATAGATAATCCTGTAAGAACATATTCTTCCGGCATGTATATGAGGCTGGCATTTGCTGTAGCCATTAACGTTGACGCAGATGTATTATTGATTGATGAAATCTTGGCGGTTGGTGATTCGGCTTTCCAGAAGAAATGTTTTGAGAAGTTGAAAGAGATTAAGTCTAATGGTACAACGATTGTTATTGTATCTCATTCTATGGAACAGATGTATAAGATATGTGACAAACTGATCTGGCTAGAGGAGGGAATGATTAAGGATGAAGGTCTACCTAAATTTATTGGGGAGGCATATTTGCTTGCAATGGAAGGAAAACGTCTTAATCGTATAGAATTTGAGGATAAGCAACGAAAGGAAGAATTGGAAATGCGGCTGCAAGCTGAACTGGAAAAAGAAAAGCAGCGTATGGAAGAGAGCAAGAAGCAAGAAGAAGAAGAAAAAAAGCAGCGATTAGTTGAAATTGCTAACATGCAAAAACAAAAAAAAGAGATGGAAATTAATGAAACTGCCCAAAAATTAACGAAGTTCTATCGTCCGGGAGCAAGACGACAAGGTACATGGGAAGTAAAATATGAAAAAGTTAGAATGCTAAATGCACAAAAAATTGAAACAAATATGTTTATCATAAATGAAGATATATACATTGAAATGGAATATTCAGGAAAAGCAAATGTAGATGTTAACTTTATTATTGGCTTTACTCGTATAGATGGAGTCTTTTGTTATGGTTCAACTATAAGACTTGACTATAAAGATATGTGGAAGTCACAGGAAAAAGGACTTGTTAAATTTAAAGCAAAGAACACATTAATGAAAGGAAAATACTTATTAGATGTCCGGATTCGGGCAGAGGACGAAAGTTTTATTGATAATATATATAGTTTAATGGAATTTGAATCAGTTACTGATAATATTTCTGATGCTGGTATTCTAGTTATGGAACATGAATGGGTAATAGATGGTGTTAAGGTTCCCAAAAGATAGAAGTGGAGATATTTATGATTTTAAAGGAACAAGATGATAGATGTGTATATTCAGATGGTGAAACAACTGAAGAATTAATGTATAAAATTGCAAAACAATTTCCGGAAGATTTATCACAGGACTATATAGCTAATAAGAGTACCTATACATTAAATAATACTTTTTCGTCGGTAAGGCAAAACATATTAAATTGGTATCCATTTAAAGAAAATGCAGATATCTTAGAAATTGGTGCAGGAATGGGGGCTATTACTGGCATGCTGTGTAATAAAGCAAGGCATGTTACTGCAATAGAAATGAGCAAAACTCGTGCTGATGTTATAAAAGCAAGATATCCTGATAGAGAGAATTTATTAGTCATTAGTGAAAATATTAATACATGGGATACGAATGAAAGGTTCGATTATATAGTATTTATTGGGGTGTTAGAGTATGCTGCTGTATTTTCTGATACAAAAAAACCATATGATGATTTTATGTTAAATGTAAATAAACTATTAAAATCTGATGGTGTGGTTTTATTTGCCATAGAAAATAGATTTGGTATTAAATATTGGCTAGGGGGATCGGAAGATCATCTACAGGAGCCGTACGTAGGAATAGAGGGATATAAAGAACCTAAAACTCCCAGAACTTTTTCAAAAAAAGAATTGGAAGAAATTTTAATTGCTGTAGGCTTGAAGTATTACAGATTCTATTCTGTTTTACCTGATTATAAATTTCCGGAATTAATTTTTTCGGATGATTATACACCTGACTATATGAATCTTAAAAAGGTATCTTTTACTTATTCAAAAAACAGCAGTCTTGTTGCTGATGAAAAAGAGTTATACAAAGATATTATTAGTAATCAAGTCTTCCCTTTTTTTGCAAATTCATTTTTAATTGAAGCATCAAGAAATGATTTAGAGAACAAAAGAGTAATTCATGTATCTGCTAAAGGAGAAGTTCATAAAGAATATAGAGTAAGTACTATTATAGATAATTGCAATAATGTATATAAAGTCCCTATGCATGAAAATGCTAAAATGCATATACAAAATATTTTACAAAATACAAAGCACCTGGCTGAACACGGAGTGAAGGTTTTGCCGGTAGAATTAGAAGAAGGAAAACTGAAAAGCATTAAGTTTGATGGAATGATTGCACAAAGTGTTTTTACGGATGCATTAAGTTGTGATGACAAAAATACTGTTTATAAATTAATTAACAGGTTAAAAGAGGCATATTTACTAAGCAGCTTTGTAGTCGAGTATAATATTAATAATATTCTTATAGATAATGCTTTGGCAAAAGATGACTTTAACTATGGTCTAATACTTCAAAAAGCTTTTGTAGACATGACGTTTTATAATTCTTTTTGGGTCGATGACGAATTAATCTTCTTTGATCAAGAATGGTGTTATGATAGAGTACCCCTTAATTTTTGTTTATACTATTCAATAAAATCAGTATATCAAAAGGCTGATATGATCACTAATATTAGCTTGAATGAAATTCTCAACTATCTGAATATATCACCAGATGAAGTTGTTGTATATGATAAGCTGGAAGAGATAATTTGGTCAAAAATACTTTACAGACAAACTGATTTTTATGGGGAAGATGGATATTGTAATAGATTTAGCCATGAAATGACTTATCATAATCAGATTGCAATTTATAAGAAAAATCTATTATTAAAAGAGAATATTATAAAAGAGGAAGAAAAAAAGGTTATTTCGTTAAACAATAAGTTAGATATGCAAGACAAGAAAATAATAGATCTAAGTGCTCAGATTGATAAATTAGGCAAAAAAAAGATAGATAAAGATGGAATTATATATAAAAATGAGTGTTTAGTGAATGAACTAATTATGAAGAATAGTGAGCTTGAGCAAATTATTCGTAATAAGGAAGGGCATATAGAGCAACTATTAGAAGTTGAAAGAGAGTATGAAAGAGAAAAACATTCTCGAACTTATAGGCTTTCGCTTATTTTTAGAAAAGTAAGTATTGCTTTTTTCCCTGTAGATAGTAAGAGACGCTTTTTTGTGGGAATGATAAAGAAAATTATTAAAAAGCCTAAATTAATGTTCAAAGTTGTCAATCTGAGAAGAATAAGAAATTTTTTTGCCATATATAAGGAAGAAGGAATAGAGAGTGTAAAACATCATTATCAATTGGTTGAGGAAGTGGAGTGCTCTCGTCTAAATCCTTTTGATTCTAACCAATATAAAGTAGCGAATGTTGAATTATCAGAAGATAAAAAGATTGACGAATATAAGAAAATATCCTTTAAATCATTTGAAGAAATTGATGTATCAATAATTATACCCGCTCATAATCAATTTAATTATACTTATCATTGTTTGGAATCTATACTGAACAATAGTGGAGATATCCGATACGAAGTAATTATTGTAGATGACTGCTCAACTGACCTGACAGCACAAATAGAGGATATTATAAGCGGAATAAAAGTCATCCATAACAAAGAAAATCTGAGATTCTTGTTAAATTGTAATAATGCAGCAAAAAAAGCAAAAGGGAAGTATATTATCTTATTGAACAACGATACCCAAGTTCAGGAAGATTGGCTACGGTCAATGCTTGAGCTTATGGAAAAAGATGAAAAAATAGGAATGACTGGCTCTAAGCTGATATATCCAGATGGCTGGCTACAAGAGGCCGGAGGTATATTCTGGAGTGACGCATCTGCATGGAATTATGGTAATCGAAAAAATCCGGATGATCCTGAATTCAACTATGTTAAGGAAGTGGACTATATTTCAGGAGCTTCAATAATGATACGGGCATCGTTGTGGAATGATATTGGCGGTTTTGATGAAAGATTTGCACCAGCATATTATGAAGACTCCGATTTGGCTTTTGAAATACGGAAACGCGGATATAAAGTTGTGTATCAACCACTTTCCGTTGTAATACATTTTGAGGGTATTTCAAATGGTACCAATATCCATAGCGGGCAAAAATCTTATCAGTTAGCTAATCAACAAAAATTTTATGAAAAATGGAAGGATATTTTAGAAAGAGAGCATTTTCCAAACGGTGAAAATATTTTTTTGGCAAAGGATCGAAGCAGATTTAAAAAGCATATTTTGGTGATAGATCATTATGTACCTCATTTTGATCAAGATGCAGGTGGTAAATGTACCTATATGTATTTATTGCTCTTTGTCAAGATGGGATTTAAGGTTACCTTTATTGGTGATAATTTTTATAAACATGAACCATATACAACAATTTTAAACCAACAGGGTGTTGAAGTACTATACGGTAATTATTATTATAACAATTGGCAGGCATGGCTTAAAGAAAACCTGCACTATTTTGACTATATATATCTACAACGACCACATATCTCCATTAAATATATTGATCATATAAAGCGATATAGTCATGCAAAAATCCTGTATTTTGCGCATGATCTTCATCATGTAAGGGAATATAGGGAGTACTTATTGACAAAAGATGAAGAAAAGCTTAAATCCTCCGAGAAGTGGAAAAAGATAGAATATGAACTTTTTAAAAAGGCTGATGTAGGTCATGTTGTCGGTACGTATGAGCAAGAAGTTATGCAGAAAGTATTTCCTGAGAAACCAATAAGAAATATACCCCTTTATATCTATGAGGATATTTTAACAGATATTAATAAGAATTTTAGGTCCCGTAAGGATATTTTGTATGTTGGTGGCTTTGGACATGCACCTAATATTGATGCAGTTCTATGGTTTGGTCAAAATGTTCTGCCTAAAGTACTACTGAAATTCCCTGATTTGAAATGGCATGTAGTCGGTGGAAAAGTACCCTTGGAAATACAGGAACTGGCAAGTGATAATATTTATATTGAAGGTTTTTTATCAGATGAAGAATTACATGAATTATACTACAATTGCCGTATTGCAGTTGTTCCACTGAGGGTTGGTGCAGGAGTAAAAGGCAAAGTAGTTGAAGCTGCTTATTATCAGATACCTATTGTCACAACAAATATTGGTGCAGAGGGCCTGAACACGGATGTAGGTAATATGGTAATAGAAGATGACGCAGATAGTATGGCAAATATCATATGTAATCTTTATGAAAACTATGACGAATTAGCAGATATGTCTGATTCAAGCATCGAATTTATTAAAAAGTTTTTTATGGAAGATGAAGCTAAAAGGGTTTTGTCATTAGATATTGATTTTTAATAGATATAAATGTATAGGAGTATAAGTCCAATGATAAAAAAATGTATAAACTTTTATAAAAAGTACGAGGAAATAATAAATTATCTTATTGCAGGAGTTTTATCAACAGTAGTTGGTTGGACAGTAAAGTTTTTTTTGGCTGCTGTTATTTTAGATGTAGATATTCCTTGGCATAATATGATGCAAAGTTTTTTGAGCTGGACTGCAAGTGTTATTTTCTCTTACTTTATAAACCGCAAATTTGTTTTTAAAAGTATAGAAACTGATCAAGTTAAGGAAGCTTTTAAATTTACAACATCACGCTTATCAACATTGGTGTTAGATATGTTGGTAATGGTTGTGATGGTAAATATTATGGGACTAAATTTTACATTTTCTGTTATGTCGTCAGCTGTAATAGTAATAATTATTAATTATATTTTAAGTAAGCTGTTTGTTTTTAATAAAAAAAAACATGTAGTATCAGAATAAAAAATGAAGGATAAAAAGATGACAGATATAGAAAAAACCAATGAAACTGATATTTCAATTATAATTCCTCTATATAACGAATCAGACAACATAAATGATTTATGTAGTGCACTGGAAAACTATGCCTGTGATAAATCATATTCAATAGAATTGATTTTTGTTGATGATGGTTCAAAAGATGACACACTTGTAAAAGTAAAAGCGTTCCCTTACAAAAATACGAAAGTAAAGATAGTGAATTTATCAAAAAATTATGGATCACATGCAGCTATCAGAGCTGGTATGACAATTGCAGGATCAGAATATACAATGCTTTTTTCTGGTGATTTACAGGAACCAGTAGAACTTATTGGTATGCTGTTTGACAAAATAGTACAAGGTTATGATGCTGTATATGTACAGAAGGGAAGAGTAGAAGTGAAGCAAAGTGAATCATTATTTTCGCAAATATATGCAAAAATGATTCAAAAGTTTGCAGTTGCAGAATTTCCAAACAGAGGATTAAATAACTTTATGATAACATCTAAAGTCCGTGAATATGTAAATAGAAATATAGAAGCAAATTCTTCTATATTCCTTCAGATAGTAAGTCTTGGTTTTAAAAGAGATATTATAACGTGTGATTATACGGAACGAAAGTATGGAACATCAAAGTGGACATTTGGAAAAAAAGTCAAGTTATTCATAGATTCATTTGTGGCCTTTGCGTATGCTCCTATAAGAGCAATTTCTATTATTGGTATACTGCTATCGGTGATTGGCGGTTTATTTGCATTATATATTATCATTGTAAAAATGTTTAATCTTGTAGAACTTGATGCAGGTTATCCAACACTCATTTCGGTGCTTTTGATAGGATTTGGACTAACTAATATATCTCTTGGTGTATTAGCCGAATATTTATGGCGAACATTAGATGCATCTAGAGATAGACCGGTTTTTGTCATTGATGAAGTATTTGAATTATAGTTGATTATGGGGTAGTGGGATGGATCATTTTGAACAATCATTAGAAAAACTATTAAGTAAAAGGCGTCAGGAAATGCGAGAACATTATAATCGTGTGTTACCAACCGGAGAACTGCTTTTTAACCGTTTTGATAAAGCAAAATATTTAGGAATGGGAGACCATAGTTCTGTTTATGACACAAGTGTAATAATGGGGGATATTTCTGTTGGTGATAACGTCTGGATTGGACCATTTAGCTTAATAGAAGGAATAAATGGACGTGTTACTATTGGAGATTATGTAAGTATCAACGCGGGTGTAATGATTTTTTGTCACGATTCAACTCATTACTATGTATCAGGAGGCGTGGATAACTTGATAAAAGGTGATGTGAATATCGGTTCCAATACTGTGATTGGTAGTATGAGCATGGTACTCCCTGGAGTTAGAGTTGGAAAGCATTGTGTGATAGGCGCTAATTCAGTAGTGACTAAGGACATACCAGATTATAGCATTGCTGCCGGGACTCCTGCCAAGATAATTGGTCAAGTAAAGATTGATTTTGACGGACATGCACATTTTGTATATAAATAAAAACTATTTGGAGGAAAAGAAATGATTAATATTGCAAGGCCCTTGATTGGACAAGAAGAAAAGGATGCCGTTTTAAAGGTAATGGATTCAGGAATGATTGCTTGCGGACAAACAGTGTCATATTTCGAAAAAGAATTTGCAAAGAGGATGGGAGTGAAAAATGGAATAGCTACCACATCAGGCACAACAGCATTGGAGGTCTCTTTGCACGCCATGGGAATAGGCTTTGGTGATAAGGTGATTACTACAGCATATTCATTTATTGCTTCAACTAATAGTATACTATATGTTGGTGCAACTCCGGTTTTTGTAGATATAGATGTAAGGACATTTAACATTAGCATTGACGGGATTCGAATGGCTCTGCAGGAGCACCCAGATGCAAAGGCGTTATTAGTAGTTCATCTCTTTGGACAAGCGTGCGATATGAATAAAATAATGGAACTTGCCAAAGAGTTCAATGTAAAAGTTATTGAAGACTGCGCCCAAGCCCATGATGCTGAATGGGATGGAAGAAAGGTCGGATCTTTTGGAGATGTTGCGGCATATAGCTTTTATCCGACCAAGAATATGACAACGGGTGAAGGTGGAATGGTATTGACTAATAATGAAGAAATTGCGGAAAATGCTCGTTTATTGATTAATCATGGAATGAAGATACGATATCAGCATGAGAAGATTGGTTATAACTATCGTATGACTAATATTGCTGCTGCTATTGGATTGGAACAATTAAAGAAGCTTGATAACTTTAATGAAGGCAGAAGAAAGAATGCGGAATATTATAATAATAATTTAATTAATCCACTAATTGATATTCCCTTTGTTAGTAATAATGCCAAGCATGTTTATCATCAATATACTATTAAAATTAAAAAAGAAAAAAGAGATGCTTTAATTAAGCTTCTTGAAGATAACCAAATAGGTTATGGCGTTTTTTATCCTTTCAGCATTCCAGAGCAGCCAGCTTATGCAGGAATGGGATTCAAAACAGAGTGGGAGACTACGGACGTAGTAAAAAAACAAGTTATTTCCATTCCAGTTCTTCCGTCACTCATGGAAGAAGAAATTAGAACTATAGTAGCTGTACTAAACGATTTAGAATGAAATGCTGAAAGGATGGAGTATGCGTAATATTTATATACACAAGACTGCACATCTTGCAGATAATGTGAAAATCGGAGATGGGACAAAAATATGGATAAATGTACAGATACGTGAGAATGCTGAAATTGGTACTAATTGTATTCTTAGTAAAGATGTTTATATTGATCATGAAGTAAAAATAGGAGACTCAGTAAAAGTGCAAAACGGTGTATCAATTTATAATGGGGTAACTATTCAAGATGAGGTATTTATTGGTCCCAATGTTGTCTTTACAAATGATTATTACCCCCGTGCGCAAAATCCTGAATGGGTAATTAGGAAGACATTAGTTAAAAAGGGGGCATCATTAGGTGCAAACAGTACAATAGTCTGTGGGCACACTGTAGGTGAATATGCGATGGTAGGAGCAGGGAGTGTCGTTGTTAATGATGTACTACCCTATAATCTTGTAGTTGGAAATCCCGCCAAAGTTATTGGTTATGTTTGTAAATGTGGTCAAAAGCTAATAGATAAAACATGCCCTAAATGTGGCTTCATTTTAGATTGAAAGAATAGTTAAACTTAAAGGAGATTGGAAATGAAAGCAGTATTAATTGGTTTTGGATATTGGGGACCGAACATTGCAAGAAATTTAAATAATAGCAAAGAATTTGAATTATACGGTATTTGTGATATAAGTACAGAAATGTTATCTAAAGCAAGGAGCATTTACGGTGATAAAATTAAATACTATACCAATTATAAAGAAGTTATTGAAGATTCGGCTATAGATGCATGTGCCGTTGCTCTACGGAATGATATCGGTCAGCAAGTGGCGCGAGAAGTTCTTAAAGCAAAGAAGCATTTGTTTATGGAAAAACCGATGGCAACCCAAATGCAAGATGCTCTGCTGTTAAAACAATTAGCCGATGAAAATGATGTTATTATTCATGTGGATCATATTTTAGTATTTAATCCGATTGTACGCCGTATTAAAGAAATTTTGGATAGCGGCGAGTTAGGTGATTTAATTTTTTTTGAATCAAATCGCGCTAATTTAGGCCCACATTTCAAACGTGATATGAGTGTAATGTGGGATTTAGCTGTGCATGATTTGGCTATTTTGGATTATTTGTGTGACGGAAAAGAAGCTCGCAAGATAGAATGTATGGGAGAAAAGAGATTTTGTGATCAAGAAGTTGTTACTTATTTGAATATAAAATATGATGGTTTTATAGCTATGATAAAATCAAATTGGTTCTCACCATTGAAAGAAAGAACTATTGTAGTTTGTGGAACAAAAAAAATGATAGTTTTTGACGATCTAAAAGATTCTGAAAAGCTTATGATTTATGATAAAGGTGTTGAGTTTGATGCAAACTCTTTTAATGACTATGGTGAATATGAGGCACATGTCCGTATGGGAGATTTGTTTGTGCCATATGTAGAGAGAGAGGATTCATTACTAAATAGTGTCAATCACTTTGCTGCATGCATAAAAAAAGGAATACAATCAATAACCGGACCTGATCAAGCCATAAGGGTATTGCGTATACTTAATGATGCTGATAAAGATTTGAAGGGGGTTTAAAATGTCAAGAATAAATATTAAAGGAGCCACAATACTAGTAACTGGTGGTGCGGGTTTTATTGGAAGTCATTTAGTAGATAGATTGATTTTGGAAGGTGCTAAAAAAGTAATAATTATTGACAATCTATTTGTTGGAAATCTGGAAAATTTGAATAGTGCTTTAGAGAAAGGAGCTCTCTTTATTCAAGATGATGCTGAGATTGAGGGTACGCTTGAGTATGTGATGAATCAATACAATATAGATATTGTTTTTAATTGCGCTACTAAAGCACTAAACTATTCTTTCATAAATCCAGTGAATGCTTATATGACAAATGTAAATATTATTAAAAATTTATTGGAACTTCAGAGAACAAAAGCATTTACAACATTATGCCATTTTTCTTCATCAGAAGTATATGGCTCAGCGGTTTATGAACCGATGGATGAGAATCATCCATTTAAGGCAACAACAACTTATGCTGCCGGGAAAGCTGCGGCTGATATTATGCTGTTTTCTTATGTAAACCAGTATAATCTGGATGCATTTATTGTACGACCTTTCAATAATTATGGACCAAGACAGAATTATATTGGAGCATTAGCTGGTATCATACCGCTAACGATTAAACGCATTCTATGTGGAGATCAACCTGAAATACATGGTACAGGAAAGCAATCTCGTGATTTTATTTATGTTATGGATACAATAGATGCTGTGATACGTTTATATAGCAAAATGGAGGCAGGTGATGCCATAAATATATCAACCAATGGGCAAATAACGATTAATGAATTAGTTCATTCTATAACAACGCATTTGGACTATAAAGGCGAAGTGATATATAAGGAAGCCAGAGGGGCAGATGTTTTTTGCCACAATGCAAGTAATGAAAAGTTGAAAAAACTTATATGCTTTGAACCTACTTTTTTTGAACAAGGAATAAAACAGACTATAAATTGGTATAAAGAAAATATTAATTTCAAGGGGAAATGAAGATGATACGTTTAATTAAACCATATATTTGCTATGATGAAGTCAAAGCAGACTTTGAAGAAATATTTAATAGTGGTATTTTTACAAAAGGTACCTTTTCAATGAAGCTGCCAGAAGAGATTTGCCGATATACAGGAGCCAAGTATTCATTTAATACTACATCAGCAACTACTGCATTAGCAGTGTGTCTTGATATTTTAAATATTGGTGAAGATGATGAAGTTATAATATCAGATTTTTCATTTCCAGCAACAGTCAATGTTGTAGAAGCATGTGGTGCAATTCCAATTTTTTGTGATGTTGACAGGGAAAGTTATAATATGCTTCCTGATGAGCTTGTTAAAAATATTACTAATAAAACAAAGGCAGTGATTTTTGTAAGTGCATTAGGGAATCCATCAGGGTTAGATAAGATACAGAAAATTTGCACTGATAATAATATAACCTTAATTCATGATGCGGCATGTGCTATTGGTAGTAAAATTGGCGATCAGTGTGTAGGAGGTATTGCCGACCTGGAATGTTTTAGCTTCCATCCGCGGAAGTTACTTACATCTGGTGAGGGCGGCGCAATTACAACAAGCTGTGATGAATTTGCTGAACGATTAAAGATTAAACTTTCACATGGAGCAACAGTAAAAGAAGGAATCTTTGATTTTGTAGATTATGGATACAATTATAGACTACCAGATTTGCAATGTGTTATGCTTCTTAAGCAAATTGCTAAGTTGGATGAGATTGTCATGCAGAGGGTACAAATACAACAACAATATACTAATCATCTAGAGAATGTTGGATTTTGCTCACAAAAACATGATATTAATGTTCTTCATAATATGCAAAGCGTTGTGTTTACTGTACCAGAAGGTATGAATAGAGATGATTTAATTGAATATCTAAAGAACGAGAGCATAGAAAGTACACTTGGTACATATTGTCTTTCAAATTGTACTTATTATAAAGAAAAATATAATAATGTTCAACTAAATGCATTATGGCTTGAGCAAAATACTATTACTTTGCCATGTTATTATGGTGTTGATGTTGAAAAAGTTATAAAAAGTATAATAAATATTGACAAGTAGTGAGATTGATATACAAAGGTGAAAGTATTAATGTGAATTTATAGAAAAGTACATTCATAAAATAATGAATATCTTATTATTTTATCTGATGTTCTATAATGTCAATGAATATCAACAAGAGCGTTATTATAGCGTTGATTATAGTTTTAAGATTGAATAAAAAAATTTATTCAAATCTCTATTTGCTATTCATTAGATTTATATGCGGAAATACGAAGGAGTAGTACACAGTATGGAAAATATAGTTAAGAATAATCGAATTGAGTGGGTTGACATTTTTAAGGCGATTGCAATTATTTGTGTTGTAATTGGTCATTCAACTGGTAAGTTGAATATGTTTATATACCAATTTCATATTGCTGCTTTTTTCTTCATTTCAGGTTATAGCTCTGGATTGGGAAGGAGAGGTTTATGTGAAACCGTTTGGAATAAGGTTTGTACTTTGCTTTTGCCATTAGCTACCGTTTTTTTTATATTACTAATGCTCATTGCAGGACTCAATCAGGTGGGGTTATTTGAAACTTTTTTCAAAGAATCCTATTTTGGTGCACTTTTTGCTATACAGCAATTCTTTTCAAAAGGGTTAATATACATACCATGGCTTGGTGCCGCTTGGTTTATCAATTCTCTTTTTATCGTTTATTTGTTACAGCGAGTAATATATAGGGTTTGCAATGATAAGACAGGTGCTATATATATCATTATATCTTTATTGGTATTTATTGGTGGCTACAAATTCTGCAAAACACCATTACCATTTAATATTGATGTTGCAATGATAGGTCAATTTTATTTTGCGATAGGATTCTTCTTTAGAGAAAAGAAAATTTTTGAAAAGTTTTTTTCTCATCAGCTTATTAATATCGCATTATTACTCCTAACAATAACCGGGGTGATATTTTTTGGAAAAGTTTGTATAACCACTGTGGATTATCCTTCGCGTAGCTTCGGAAACCCCTTTATAGATGCCTTGGCTGCGGTTAATGGTATATTATTTATTTATATCATCTCTTATTATATTTCGAAATTACACAAAAATATAAAAAAGCCGTTAATTTTATTAGCCCAAAACACTATTGGTATAATGTTTTTTCATTTCCTTTTTTATAAACTTACAACATTATTTTTTTATTTATTTGGAAAAATTTCTTTATCAGGTTTCCAACCACTGGTTCCTCCGACAGAGCTAAGTGATAAATGGTGGGTTATATATAGTACAGTCTCTTTATTTGCAAGCGTAGGATTATGGAAGTTATTATGCATACCGAGTTTTATGAAGATTCTATTAGGTTTAGCAAAGACAAGCTACAATAACGCATATAATAAAATATTCAGAAAATCAATACTAGCTATTTTGATTAGAGAAAAGTATCCTATAGTAAAGGAGTATTTTAAAAATCAGCTTATCAAACTTAAATACTATTTTAAAAAATATAAGCTTTTTTGTGTAACTCTGATTGTACTTTTCGTTGCAACTACTTTGCCACTTTTAAAAAATGGAATTATAATCAATGATGAGCTACAGCGAAGATTTTTTGCAATGGGTGGATTTCGAACTTTTTCTGCCGCAATGTGGAATATATCTATTTCAATAGGCAGGTTATTGCAGTTTATACCCAAACCAATAGCAGCTTATTTACCTTTTGCACTGTCTTCGGCACAATATATTGGAATAATAAAAATTGGCGTTATTTTCATAAATATTCTTCTTTTTGGAGTTTTGATTAATAGGATATTTAAAAATACTAAGTTTGCCATTTTCACTGTAATTATGATGCTTGTAACTATACCAATAACATTTGAACCCAACGTTCCAAATGCTTACAGCGATTTTTCAATTGCCTTTTCAATTTTAATATTATCATTTCTTTTTTATATTGAGTATTTAGAAAAAAAATCTAAAAAGCCATTGATTATTAGTTCTATACTATTGTTTTTTGTTTTATGTTGTTATGAAGCATTTCTAATGTTTACACCCATATTTTTATACTTGTTCCTACATTACAATAATGACAAAGCAAATCTTTTCAAGAAAATGATTGTAAAGCTTTCAGCTCCGTTTTTTACTTCTGTTATATATCTATTTCTCTATGTAATTCTTTCGAATCTATTTACTAACAATTATGAAGGAACACAGCTAGCTTTTGTATCAATAAGTAGTACTCTGAAAATTATTGGACAGCTAGTTCTTTCTTCTATACCTGGATATTTTTTATTTAATCCAAAATATGCATATATGTACATGCTATACTGTAGTTCATCTGCATTTAGTTTAGATGTGAAAAGCATATTGCGTATGTATGTTGAAAATATTTTTACTACCAGAATTTTTATAATAGCTCTATCGGTGGCTTTATTGCTATTTTTAATATTTGGGAAAACGCCCGTATCCATGATAAATAAAAAGTTTTCTCGTCGAAAGATCATACTTGCTAGTGTTTGTTGCGTAATTCTTCCCTCCATTCCAAACTCATTTTCGAAAATGTATCAAGGTAATGTGAATAGTGTTTCATTTCCCGCGTTACCCGTATCCTACTTTATGCAATTTGCAATGGTTTTTTTAATTAGTTTTTTAATATGGATATTAGCTGAAAGATTTAGGAAAAAGCGCGGATGGCTCATAATATCTGTTTGTATAATCGCATTTTGCCTGCCTATACAGTCTATGAATGATGTATTATCAAAGGAACAAGAGAAGAATTTTAAAAGACTACGTACTATTGAAAGTATATTTGATACTGAAGTTGTTGTAACGTTAGCACAACAGCGTGATGTGTCGGCATCCGATTTATATCAGACTAAGAATGCTTTAGCGATTCACGATGGCTATTGGACACAATATGCTCAATTTAAAGGGATTGATACAGAGATACGGAACGACTCTTTTCAAGCAAATTTAGTTAACATATATTTTCAAAATGACCAGTTTTTTGTAATATCGATAGATGATTATAGGGTAGTACTTTCTCAAAAATCTCTTTCTACGGTTCAACCTGTCCGTATAAATGAAACTGAATTCCTCTTAGTGGATTTCATAAATATTAATAACTCTAGAATTGATGGTGATTTTTATGAATATTGCTTTAGGCTTGAACACAATCAAATTAAATCAATAGAGTACGTTCCAGAGCTTTTTGATGAGATTAGTATAGGAAATACACTTGCTACATCTCAAAAGTTATTTGGATATTACGACGATGGTTGGGTTATTTCTGAAAGTAAATTCAACCTCAAAGGTGGGTCTGAAGGAACACTTATAGTAACTGGTTATTATCCAGGAGAAATAGAGCAACCGTTGACAGGGACAATAGTCATAAGTGATGAACGGATAGAGAGATATATAATTGAAGAAGCACTATTTACCTTGAGCTATGATGTGCCGAAAAATCAAAATATTACTATTGAGTTTATTAATGATTTTTATCTTCCACACGATACAATAGCAGATCAAAGAGATTTATGCTTTATTCTGCTTGACCTTGTAGTGGAGTGAGCGGGATTTTCTACTGTGGAGCAGCTTTATGACCGTTTTGTCATATCGCAGAATCAATTTTACAAATGGAATATCCTCTTTAATAAACATAAGCAGGAGTGGTTTGATCTTTTAGAGTCCCTGGATGACAATAATAGATAAATCAACATTAATAGCTAATATTGCATTTCAATCAATATGAGTCTTTCGTCAGGGATAATTCTGTGGCAGAATGAGTTATTATAGCGATGAAACCTTTGAAAAAAGTGTTGATTTATATTTAATTTTGACCCACATTAACGTTTAAATCTGATCCACCTAGCATGGTAGAAATCCATTGTCAAGGTTCGCCTTGGCGAAACACAATGTGCCTTGTGTTGATGGAGAGATCGTTTGTACAAGAGTATAGTCTCTTATTTTCTTTTGCCAGTAGTAAAACTGTTTGAACGAAATGCCGTTCTGCTTACACCAGGAACGTTTGGTCATGCCACTGCCATTCGCTTCCTGGATGACACCGATCCATTGCCTGATTCGAATTTCGTATGATGCTTTATCCATAAAAACAGTTCCTCCGCTAAAATAGTATTTTACTTATTCTAACAGAGGTATGAATTCAAAAATAGATACCGATTATTTGACGCTTACAATCAAGCAATTCTATTATGGCAGTTTAAACACTTGGTTTAATTTACCTCGGTTATCAAAAACATTATTATATTGTAACATTTCATATTTATTTAGTATATCAGAAATTTTTGTAGGTAATTCATTCCTATCATACCAGTTTCCATCCTTATCCATTAAAGCACCTATACCAATAATTGGTATTTCTTGCATAGTATTATTTATGAAATTGTAGTATTCTGACATTTTTAATCCAGCTAAATTGAAAATATAACTTCCAAAAAAATTTGCACTCATTTCTACATCATACGTTGTTTCCATATCATAATTAGTCCAAATAATAAATGGTGCTACATAAAGATTTTGCTTTTCGGTCATTGTCAAATCGTTTAAACTTTTTTGAAAAAGCTCTTCATAAAAACCAGATTCTAGATTTGGTAAATGATCTCCAAACATCACAATCATTGTTGGTTCATTAACATTTTCAAAATAATCAATCAAATGATAAAATGCTTTATCAGTTAACTGTATAAGAGATAAATATTGCTCTACCATTGGATACTCTTTATAAAAGTTTAACATAGCAGTTGAATTAAATTCATTCCAATCATATCCACCATGGTTTTGCATAGTAACTAAAAAAGAAAAAAGGTTCTCCCCTGATTCTTTGTCAGCATATAGGCTAATTAAGCTATCATAGCAAGACTCATCGCTCATACACCACCGAATAATTTCCCATTGATCAGCATTCCAATTTTCAATCGAAATGAATTCATCAAATTGCATATGCTTATATATTATATCCCTATTCCAATTATTAGCAGAATTAGGATGTAATGCAATTGTCCTATATCCTTGTTCTTTTAATAATGATACCATCCCCCATTCAGTATTATTTATATATAATTGGTAAGGTGTAGTTCCCGCATTCATTAGTTGCATACTATTACCTGTTAATACCTCATATTCTGAATTTGCAGTGCCAGCACCAAATACGGGCATATGCAAAAAACCTTTTATAGTATTATCTTCTATACTATCCATATATGGAGTTATACTGTCTTGTCCATCAAAACCTGCTATATACCTAAAGTCTGCCCAACTTTCATTCATTATTACAATGAGATTTTCTGGTTTAATAACATTATTTACATATTCAATTTTTTCAGTTTCTGCAATAATCTCTTTAACAACATCAATCGAATACTCTTTTGGAGTAGATTCGTTAAAATATTGTAATTCCGATATTAGTGTTAAAAGTAATCCTTTGCTCTGGTAATTACTTTCAATAGACCATAAGTTATAATTAAAAATGTCGATATATTGCAAAATATTACCATTACTAATTAATTGTCCAATTAAAATAAACACAACGGTCACAATAAATTTACGTTTCCAAATATTGTATTTAGTTTTTATATTTGGTAATATCGAAATCATATAGATTAGAGAAACTATTATTAAAATGCATATTCCCACTTCAACATCAATATTATAATTATAGGCTCTCATAACACTTTTGGCTGTTTTATAGCTGCGAATATCCTGTAACATGAATGATCTACCTCTAAATTTTAAAACAAAATATTCTAAAAGTGCCATAATTGTGTTAAATAAACAATATATATTCATTGCAATTTTAACACTTTTAAAAAAAAATAAAAATAAGATTAAAATAAAAAAGCCTCCAATAATATTGGTGATATGAAAATTAAATTCTATTGTTATTATATTTCCAGTAATTATCTCAACTATAATATAAATCATAATTGGTAGAAAGAA
>Ga0153944_1000382_pt1 | contig 19289 bp, 10 predicted proteins | sample TSNJ028MetaG_FD_104703 | JGI IMG/M metagenome (GOLD analysis project Ga0153944, IMG submission 104703) | Attine ant fungus gardens microbial communities from New Jersey, USA - TSNJ028 MetaG | ecosystem: Host-associated > Fungi > Mycelium > Unclassified | place: USA: New Jersey, Wharton State... | reverse complement strand
AGTTATTAGTTATTAATAAAAATGTAGGTGTAATATTGTACATTTTTGCGGTCGGCTCCCGTGTGGGGCCGTGGATTGAAATACGTTTCATCCTTTCGCAACGCTTCTATATGTACGTCGGCTCCCGTGTGGGGCCGTGGATTGAAATATATTCTCTTTATGTACACAGACTGGTGAATGAGTAGTCGGCTCCCGTGTGGGGCCGTGGATTGAAATTTCTACTGAGTTCGAAAATGCCATGTTTTGTTTCTCGTCGGCTCCCGTGTGGGGCCGTGGATTGAAATCTTAAATCACTATAGCCCTTAAGCATAAGCCTCGTCGGCTCCCGTGTGGGGCCGTGGATTGAAATATTCATAATGTAACCAGCTTTATAATTGCCTTTGTCGGCTCCCGTGTGGGGCCGTGGATTGAAATCCCGATTAATGCAAAGGAATATGACGACTTAAGGTCGGCTCCCGTGTGGGGCCGTGGATTGAAATTCTCCGTGCTTCCCGGAATACGATCCCGATGTACAGTCGGCTCCCGTGTGGGGCCGTGGATTGAAATCGGTATGTACAACTGCAAAAGTATTAAAGACTAATGTCGGCTCCCGTGTGGGGCCGTGGATTGAAATTTGCTTGACCTTCATAAAGATGATTTTTGTAAAGTCGGCTCCCGTGTGGGGCCGTGGATTGAAATCGAAAGCCTTTGGGTTGGAAGAAGAAAAAGGCCAGTCGGCTCCCGTGTGGGGCCGTGGATTGAAATTGTAATGCGTCTTTGATTTTATCCCAGTTTTTATTGTCGGCTCCCGTGTGGGGCCGTGGATTGAAATGTGTTAGATAATAGCGTTTTAGGGTCCAGTATACGGTCGGCTCCCGTGTGGGGCCGTGGATTGAAATCCATAAGGGTTAGGGTTGGTCGCCCTAACCCATTTGTCGGCTCCCGTGTGGGGCCGTGGATTGAAATAACAACAGGTAAGCCAACGGGTTAGCCCACGCAAGTCGGCTCCCGTGTGGGGCCGTGGATTGAAATACATCAGCGGTAAATCCCTTTCCAACTTCAACATTGTCGGCTCCCGTGTGGGGCCGTGGATTGAAATCTTTTTGAAAAAACAAATGGCAACCGTCTTCATCCAGTCGACTCCCGTGTGGGGCCGTGGATTGAAATTAACCAGATCATATATTTATCTGACCTTATTACATCGGCTCCTATGTGGAACCGCGGATTGAAATTTTAGCGAGTTACAATTGTGTTTTTCCAACGACAGTCGGCTCCTGTGTGGGATCGTGAAATTAAAATAAAAACAAGATAGAATTGATAAAAATTGGAAAAACATGTATAATCCTAATTAAAAACATAGTAATACTTTGCAAAAGAAAATATCTATTAACAAACCACGGAAAGAGGTGAGGCAATGAGTTATGGAGTTAGAGTGGAATGTTGGGGTGACTATGCACTTTTTTCAAGACCGGAATTAAAAGTGGAAAGAGTGTCTTATGATGTCATTACCCCCTCGGCAGCAAGGGGGATTTTGGAAGCCGTATATTGGCACCCCGGTATGCGTTGGTTTATCGACCGAATTTACGTTTGTAATCCGATTCGATATACTAACGTCCGCAGAAATGAAGTGAAGGATACTGTGTCGGCAAGCAATGCAATGTCGATTATGAACGGAGCTAGAAAGGAAATGTATATAAATACATCTGAAAGTATTCAGCAGCGGGCGGCGATGGTATTAAAAGATGTGCGGTATGTGATTGAAGCGCATTTTGAATTAACTGGAAGTGCGAATGAGAGTGATAGTCACGGCAAATTTAAAGATATTATCATGAGGAGATTACGAAGAGGGCAGTGCTATCATCAGCCTTATTTTGGTTGTCGGGAATTCCCGGCAAATTGTCGAATGTTCGAGAAGGAAGAGATATTAACGGCATATGAGATGGTAGATGAAAAAGATTTTGGTATCATGCTGTATGATATGGATTACCAAGCAGATGATGGGATTCAGCCGATGTTTTATCGCGCGGTAATGAAAAGAGGCGTCATTGAAGTGCAGGCGCAGGAGGTGCTCAGATGATATTACAGGCACTTACAGAATATTACAATCAGCTTTTAAGCAAAGGCAAGGTACCGGAACCGGGCTGGTGCACTGCAAATGTTTCTTTTGCATTATCAATCAACGATGAGGGTGAACTAATCAATATACTTTCTTTAAAGCAGGAAGTAGAGCGGGGGAAAAAGAAAGTTATAGTGTCTCGAAAGATAAAAGTACCTGAGCAGGTGAAAAAAGCATCAGGGGTTGCAGCAAATTTTTTATGTGAGAATTCATCTTATTTACTGGGGATTGATGATAAGGGGAAAGCGGAACGTGCATTGCAATGCTTTGAAGCGTGCAAAGCCCGGCACAAGGAAATTTTGACCGGCGTAGATAATGGTGCGGCAACCGCAGTAATTAATTTTTTTAATAAATGGATCCCGGAGAAGGCACAAAAACACCCAATTCTGGAAGAGTGGTTGGAAGAAGTTATTTCCGGTGCTAATATTATATTCAGTTATAAGGGTGAATATGTTCAGGACATCCCGGAAGTAAAGGATGCATGGAGAAAGGCAGCAAAAGAAAATGATAATGCTCATGTCATGCGTTGCCTGGTTAGTGGTGAAAGGGCTCCAATAGCAAGGCTGCATCCGAGTATCAAGGGGATTAAGGGAGCGCAGTCGGTTGGTGCATCTTTGGTTTCTTATAATGCGCCGGCATATGAGTCTTATGGCAAAGTCCAAAGTTTTAATGCACCGGTGAGTGAAGTGGCTGCATCTGCATATACATCGGCCTTAAACTATATGCTGAGCAGTACTGATTATAAGCGCTTTATTGGCGATACGACGGTATTATATTGGGCAGAAGATGGCGAAGAAGTATATCAGGAGATGACTAATGTGATGCTATGGGGCGATGCTGAAAATCAGATTTTAGATGAGGATTTATCTGGAATTGTAGAAAAAATTGCAAAGGGAGAAGCAGCAGATTTGGCTGGCATTCCAGTAGATCCGGATAATCGATTTTATATGTTGGGAATTGCGCCGAATGCGGCGAGATTGTCTGTGCGATTTTTCTGGCAGGATAGTTTTGGAAAGTTCGTAGAAAATATTGAGTCACATTATAGACGTTTAGAGATTATTAAGCCGGAATATGAAAAAAAAGCAAAGCTGCCATTGTGGCGTCTGCTTCAGGAAACAGTAAATCCAAATTCCAAGGACAAAGCTGCATCACCGTTGATGGGCGGGGCTGTTCTGAGGTCTATTTTAAACAATTCGCCTTATCCGATGGCATTATTGAATAATACGATGATTCGGCTCCGGGCGGAGAAAAGAGTTTCTTACGGAAAAGCATCAATAATTAAGGCCTACTGGTCTATGAGCGGCCGGAAAGAAAATAAGGAGGTATTGCAAGTAATGTTAAATGAAGAGTCAACTAATGTACCTTATGTTCTTGGCAGAACATTTGCGGTGCTAGAGGCAGTGCAGGAAACAGCAAATCCAGGAATCAAGTCAACAATAAAAGACCGCTATTTTAATTCGGCGGCATCAACTCCGAGCATCATTTTCCCGATACTTCACAAGTTGGCAAATAGTCATTTGAAGAAAATCGGAAGGGATAAAGAAGGGTTAAAAATTTACTATAGTCAACTAATTGGTGAACTGTCAGATAAGATTACAATGAGCCAGATCCCGATACCAAAGCGGATGGGATTGGAAGACCAGGGAATCTTTATACTGGGCTATTACCACGAAACACAGAAACGTTATGGGAAGAATAAGGAGGAGAAGTAAATGTCTGAAGTGATTAAAAACAGGTATGAGTTTGTTGTTCTATTTGATGTGGAAAATGGCAATCCAAACGGAGATCCCGATGCGGGGAATATGCCGCGTATCGACCCGGAAACGGGGTATGGCTTGGTAACGGATGTGTGTCTTAAGCGGAAAGTAAGAAATTATGTGGAAACGGTAAAAGAGGATACGAAAGGATATCGTATTTACATAAAGGATAATGTACCTTTAAATCGCAGTGATGCAGAAGCATATGCTCATATTGGTATCGAAGACAAGAAGGAAATCAAAAATGTCAAAAAGAATGATCCTGATGTCGATGTAAAAATCAGAAATTTTATGTGTGGTAATTTTTACGATATCAGAACTTTTGGAGCAGTCATGACGACCTTTGTGAAAGATGCTTTGAATTGTGGACAAGTCAGAGGGCCGGTGCAGTTAGGTTTTGCCAGATCGATTGATCCAATTGTTCCTCAGGAGGTGACAATTACGAGAGTCGCCATTACGACTGAGAGTGATGCAGAGAAGAAAGGGACGGAAATGGGGCGGAAACATATTGTCCCATATGGACTTTACAGAGCTGAAGGATATATATCTGCAAATCTGGCACGCAGAATTACCGGGTTTAATGAAGCAGATTTGGATTTATTGTGGTCTGCTTTGATTAATATGTTCGAACACGATCATTCGGCAGCAAGAGGAAAAATGGCGGTTAGAGAACTTATTGTTTTTAAGCATGACAACGAACTCGGAAATGCGCCGTCTTATAAATTATTTGATGCTGTGCAGGTCAGCAAGAAGGAAGGGGTGGAATCGCCGAGGAATTATTCCGATTATACAGTGGAACTTCTGGAATCACAGATTCCCGAAGGCGTGACCTGCACCCGGGAAATATAATGTATCAGGAAGAAGAGCTCCTTTTGCTGTCAGGGTTGCAGCATTTCGCCTTTTGCCGAAGACAGTGGGCGCTGATTCATATTGAGCAGATATGGAAAGAAAATCTAAAAACAGTAGAAGGAGCCATCCTACACGAGAAAACCCACGATGAGTATTTTACCGAAAAGAGAAATGATTTGATTATAAGCCGCGGTATGCGCGTATTTTCATATTTATTGGGGATTACTGGTGCGTGTGATGTGGTAGAATTTCACGCATCAGATGAAGGGATACCGATTAAAGGTCGTGAAGGAAAATGGCAAGTAATACCGGTAGAATACAAACGGGGAAAGCCCAAGGAGCACAATGCAGACCGGTTGCAGATTTGTGCACAGGCTATGTGTCTGGAGGAAATGCTGGTATGTGATATTAAAAAAGGCTATTTATACTATGGGGAACTCAGACGCCGGGAAGAAGTTAATATGACCGAAGAACTGCGTGATCAGGTAAAAGGCTGTCTGGAGGAAATGCATATGCTTTACCGCAGAGGACATACGCCGAAGACAAAACCTGGTAAGTTCTGTAAGTCTTGTTCTTTGGAAGACTTATGTGTACCGAAGCTTTGTAAGGATATTTCTGCGGCTGCTTATATAAAAAAGTATGTGGAGGAAAATAGTCTATGAGACATTTTTTGAATACACTATTTATATTAACTGAGGATAGCTATTTAACGTTGGATGGCGAAAATATTGTTGTGTTGAATGGCAAAGAAACAAAAGGCAGATTTCCTCTGCATACAATGGAATGCATTTTGTATTTTGGATATAAAGGAGCAAGTCCGGCATTATTGGGGGCGTGCGCTGAGCGTGGAATTTCATTTTGCTTTTTAAAACCCGGTGGTAGATTTTTGGCACGTGTTTGTGGTAAAACCCGAGGGAATGTTTTGCTCAGAAAGAAACAATACCGCATATCTGATGATGAAGCAGAGAGTTGCCAGATTGCGAAGTCATTTATTATTGGAAAGATATATAATGGCCGCTGGATTCTTGAGCGGGCAACCAGAGATCATGGTTTGCGGGTAAACGTTGAAAAGTTGAAGAAAACCTCAGGCAATCTGGCAGAGATGCTTAAAATGGTGGATAAGTGTGTAGATCTGGATACTCTGCGTGGCATAGAGGGTAAAGCGGCACAAGAATATTTTGATGTATTTGACGAATTGATTTTGCATAACGAAGAGTATTTTTATTTCCGCGGGCGTACAAGACGTCCACCCCTGGATAATGTGAATGCATTATTGTCTTTCGCATATACTCTGCTGGCAAATGACTGTACAGGAGCTTTGGAAAGTGTAGGGCTGGATGCGTACGTTGGTTTTTTACATCGGGACAGACCGGGGCGTGAATCTCTGGCGCTGGATTTGATGGAAGAACTGCGCGGAGTTATTGCGGAACGCTTTGTCCTCTCTCTTATTAATGGGAGAGTCATGCTGCCAAAATATTTTCTTCAAAAAGAAAATGGGGCAGTTCTTTTGAATGAGGAGGGGCGAAAAGCATTTTTAGCTGCATGGCAGAAGAAAAAACAGGAGACGCTTACGCATCCGTTCTTAAAAGAAAAGATACCGTGGGGATTGATACCGTATGTACAGTCTCTGCTGTTAGCCCGCTATCTGAGAGGAGATATGGATGCTTATCCACCATTTTTCTGGAAATAATAAGATACATGGAGAGAACGATATGCTTGTGCTAATTACTTATGATGTGTGTACCGAAGACGCAGACGGTAAGAGAAGACTCCGGCAAGTTGCAAAGCAATGTGTAAACTATGGGCAGCGTGTTCAGAATTCGGTATTTGAATGTAATGTGGATGCGGCGTTGTGTAAGCAGATTCAGCATAAATTGCGTTCAATTATTGACGAAGATCGAGATAGTCTTCGGTTTTATTATATTGGAAATAATTATAAGACAAAGGTAGAGCATTTTGGCGCGAAGGAGTCGTATGATGCAGAGGATATTCTGATGATTTAGTGCGAGCGGGAAGTGAACATAAAATCTCCGGGAGCTTCGCACCAGATAATCAGAATAAAATGTATATAACAACAAGAAGTTATTGCTTAAAAGAATAGAAAATTGTTGAATAGTAACAAGTTAAAGAGGTTACTGAACGAGGATTTGTCTGTTTTTGCTGTCTCAGCCTTCCGGGGCTGAGTGGATTGAAATATATAGTTTAGTAGCTTCTACACCATTTCTAATGTCTCAGCCTTCCGGGGCTGAGTGGATTGAAATTATACATTGATTCTCCTTTATCCCAGATGATAAAGTCTCAGCCTTCCGGGGCTGAGTGGATTGAAATAAAATCATCATACGGCTGCATGAACGCTTTCTTCACGTCTCAGCCTTCCGGGGCTGAGTGGATTGAAATAGTGCCATCGTTAAGGATGATTGATATGATTCCATGTCTCAGCCTTCCGGGGCTGAGTGGATTGAAATTCTCTTCACCCGGACGTCGCCGGTGATCCAGTCGGTCTCAGCCTTCCGGGGCTGAGTGGATTGAAATATTTATTTGTGTTGCTAATCACATTATATTACTCGTCTCAGCCTTCCGGGGCTGAGTGGATTGAAATCATAACCTCCATCATAACCATCTCTACGACCGCCAGTCTCAGCCTTCCGGGGCTGAGTGGATTGAAATTTGCGTGAGGAAATCGAAAAAATATGATTGTCAGTCTCAGCCTTCCGGGGCTGAGTGGATTGAAATTCCATCCTCCAAAAATGTGATGACGCTCTACTACATGTCTCAGCCTTCCGGGGCTGAGTGGATTGAAATTTTGCAAAGATATGTAATTTCGTCACTGTCTTCGTAGTCTCAGCCTTCCGGGGCTGAGTGGATTGAAATATTAGTACATCTTCGTATCATTGCAGCCCAAATATGTCTCAGCCTTCCGGGGCTGAGTGGATTGAAATTCTTTTAGGGGTTCAAAAAGAAGCGAGGAGGGGGGGCTCAGCCTTCCGGGGCTGAGTGGATTGAAATAATTTCAAGCTCGCCACCTGACCGATAATCTGACGTCTCAGCCTTCCGGGGCTGAGTGGATTGAAATCTGTATGGGATATTGTATTTAAGTTTATTTACAGCGTCTCAGCCTTCCGGGGCTGAGTGGATTGAAATATTAATATACAAATCTTTTAAGCGAGATATTTTGCGTCTCAGCCTTCCGGGGCTGAGTGGATTGAAATTTTTTTAGCTGCCATTCTTTTAATCCTCCTTTATCGTCTCAGCCTTCCGGGGCTGAGTGGATTGAAATATGTATACTATGATTAAGTTTTAGAAAGGGGGATGTCTCAGCCTTCCGGGGCTGAGTGGATTGAAATTCAAACCCGCTCGGAATAGACTTCCTTCGCCAGTAGTCTCAGCCTTCCGGGGCTGAGTGGATTGAAATCTCTTCATGATAATCTCTCTGACCGACTCCTCCGGTCTCAGCCTTCCGGGGCTGAGTGGATTGAAATCCTGAATTTTATTGACTTTATCTTTATTCATCAGGTCTCAGCCTTCCGGGGCTGAGTGGATTGAAATTTCGTTTTGCGAATTAAGCCCACCTGTGACAAATCGTCTCAGCCTTCCGGGGCTGAGTGGATTGAAATATCAACTCTGGAAAATGTAGATGGTGCTGTTTCGTCTCAGCCTTCCGGGGCTGAGTGGATTGAAATGTCAACTCTGGGTACAGACTGTAGTCCGGGTAGCCGTCTCAGCCTTCCGGGGCTGAGTGGATTGAAATTTATGTAGACGCACATTTTGAAGGGACGCTGAACCGTCTCAGCCTTCCGGGGCTGAGTGGATTGAAATTATTTCGGTTTTCCATGTCTGAATTGACATTATAGTCTCAGCCTTCCGGGGCTGAGTGGATTGAAATATTTAATTTGTCTGTACCACGTGCAATTAAAATAGTCTCAGCCTTCCGGGGCTGAGTGGATTGAAATTGAAGATGCCATTAAGCAATATCTCTTTGGAAGATAGTCTCAGCCTTCCGGGGCTGAGTGGATTGAAATCCGATTGTGTTTCCGCCAAACCCATTAGATTGTCGTCTCAGCCTTCCGGGGCTGAGTGGATTGAAATTGTTATATGCCGTGTTCGGAGATTGATGCATAACCGTCTCAGCCTTCCGGGGCTGAGTGGATTGAAATCGTTATTTGCATCAACTTCTGATGAAACCATACGGTCTCAGCCTTCCGGGGCTGAGTGGATTGAAATAACATTATCCTGAAAACCGCGAACTAAATCTTTTGTCTCAGCCTTCCGGGGCTGAGTGGATTGAAATCGATTACGATCGGATCGACCAAAATGGCTTCGTCGTCTCAGCCTTCCGGGGCTGAGTGGATTGAAATCTGTATGGCGATTCCGCAGCGCTGTTGTCATACTGTCTCAGCCTTCCGGGGCTGAGTGGATTGAAATTTGGTAACCACCAAGAACATTGTCGTCCCTGTTTTGTCTCAGCCTTCCGGGGCTGAGTGGATTGAAATAGGATATCGGATCAGTGCGTATTCTAAGATAGAGTCTCAGCCTTCCGGGGCTGAGTGGATTGAAATATCGAGGTCATTACTCATCTGCTCACACTCTGCGTCTCAGCCTTCCGGGGCTGAGTGGATTGAAATTTTACTGCTCCCAGGTACATTTGCTTGGTTCCGTCGTCTCAGCCTTCCGGGGCTGAGTGGATTGAAATTGTTAATTCTATAGATGTAATGATTTCTAAAATTGTCTCAGCCTTCCGGGGCTGAGTGGATTGAAATATCTTATGTATTAGTTATGTTTTGTTGGCTTTCGCGTCTCAGCCTTCCGGGGCTGAGTGGATTGAAATAGTATTGGGAATCGCCTGTCTCCTTTGTACTTTTGTCTCAGTCTTCCGGGGCTGAGTGGATTGAAATTATAAATAGATTGAATGTGATATCCTGTCTGATGGTCTCAGCCTTCCGGGTCTGAGTGGATTGAAATCGTACCAAGAGATCATGTTTACCTCCAGGTGATACGTCTCAGCCTTCCGGGTCTGAGTGGATTGAAATGTCTGAATATTTGTGCATCTAATCCCCACTTTCCAGTCTCAGCCTTCCGGGTCTGAGTGGATTGAAATTCCTTTCTTTTGTACTTGGCATGGCAGTGCCTGTAGTCTCAGCCTTCCGGGGCTGAGTGGATTGAAATTGCCTACTTGCATATCTAAGCTCCTGCACTATCTGTCTCAGCCTTCCGGGGCTGAGTGGATTGAAATCATCTTTCCGGTTAACTTTTCCATGTCGCAAACTGTCTCAGCCTTCCGGGGTTGAGTGGATTGAAATGCTAATGAGGGCAGGAAGTTTGGGCTTCTTCTCACGTCTCAGCCTTCCGGGGCTGAGTAGATTGAAATTTTGATAGTTTTGGCATTGGCTCTCCTTTCTATTGTCTCAGCCTTCCGGGGCTGAGTGGATTGAAAACCATATCCTCAACAATAACACCATCACCGGTAGGGTCTCAGCCTTTCGGGGCTGAGTGGGTTGAAATATATATATCTACAATAGTCATAAGATGGAAATTATGATAGCATATGTTCACGAAAATTAAACACCGGTATAAATAATAAGATTAAAAAATACAGAACAAATGTTTGATTTTTCTGTACTTTTTATTCTTATTGTGATAAAATAGACATCGAGTATTATTTGTTGTTATCCAGTTCCGAAAAATGAGTCTGGGTTACTACAGATTCACTAAGCTCGTAAGCGTCTAAAAGACAGGCCCAAGTGCTCGTAACGAGGAGGTAAACACATGAGTGGATTTAAATTAAAATCAGAATTTCAACCAACCGGTGATCAGCCCCAGGCCATTGAAGGTCTCATTAAGGGCTTCAAGGAAGGCAATCAATTCGGGACTTTGCTGGGGGTCACCGGTTCCGGCAAGACCTTCACGATGGCCAATGTCATTCAGGAATTGCAGAAGCCAACCCTGATCATCGCTCACAATAAAACTTTAGCGGGACAGCTCTACGGCGAATTCAAAGAATTCTTCCCGGAGAATGCTGTCGAATATTTTGTTTCATACTACGACTACTACCAACCGGAAGCATATGTTCCGTCTTCCGACACTTATATAGCCAAAGATTCAGCAGTCAATGACGAGATTGATAAACTTCGTCACTCAGCTACCGCAGCCCTGGCTGAACGCAGTGATGTAATCATTGTTGCCAGCGTATCCTGTATTTATGGACTGGGAAGCCCTTTAGATTATCAGGAGATGGTAGTTTCCCTGCGCCCGGGAATGATAAAAGACCGGGACGAGATCATTCATAAGCTGATCGAAATCCAGTACACCCGTAATGAAATGGACTTCCACCGCGGCACCTTCCGGGTTCGCGGGGATGTTCTGGAGATTGTCCCGGCAGTATGGGAAAGCTCAGCTATCAGGGCAGAGTTCTTCGGCGATGAGATCGAACGGATTACTGAAGTCGATTTATTGACCGGTGAAATCAAAACGGAATTGGGACATGCCGTAATATTCCCGGCCTCTCATTATGTGGTGGCACCGGACAGCATGGAACGTGCAATCAAAGAGATTGAAGCAGAACTAGAACAGCAGGTACCATATTTTAAGAGTCGGGACAAGCTGATCGAGGCGCAGCGGATTGCAGAGCGGACCAATTTTGATATCGAAATGATGCGGGAAACCGGATTTTGTTCAGGGATTGAAAACTATTCCCGCCATCTGACCGGCCTGGACGCAGGACAGCCGCCGCATACCCTGATCGATTACTTTCCGGATGATTTTCTGATCATCGTCGACGAGTCTCATAAGACCATCCCGCAGATCGGCGGCATGTATCACGGTGACCAATCCCGGAAATCAACCCTGGTAGATTACGGATTCCGGCTGCCATCAGCGAAAGACAACCGGCCGCTTAGCTTTGAAGAGTTCGAGGGCAAGATAGACCAGATGATGTTCGTATCGGCGACACCGGGTAAATATGAAGAAGAGCATGAGCTGCTCCGGGTAGAACAGGTCATCCGGCCGACCGGGCTGCTTGACCCGGAAGTAGAAGTGCGCCCGGTGGAAGGCCAGATTGATGATTTGATCAGTGAGGTCAATAAAGAAGTTGAAAAGAAAAATAAGATTCTGGTCACTACCCTGACCAAGCGGATGGCGGAAGACCTGACCGATTACATGAAGGAAGTTGGAATCCGGGTGAAATATCTGCATTCCGATATCGATACACTGGAACGGGCTGAGATTATCCGCGATATGCGACTGGACGTCTTTGACGTATTGGTGGGAATCAACCTGCTCCGGGAGGGACTGGATATTCCGGAGATTACTTTGGTTGCAATACTCGATGCGGATAAAGAAGGTTTCCTGCGCTCAGCGGTATCGCTGATTCAGACCATCGGCCGGGCGGCGCGCAATGCCGACGGACATGTTATCATGTACGCCGATAATATGACCGATTCCATGCGTCTGGCGATCGGAGAGACCAGACGGCGCCGTGAAATACAGCAGGCTTATAACGAAAAACACGGAATCACTCCGCAGACCATCCAGAAAGCGGTCCGTGACCTGATCAGTATTTCCAGAAAGGTGGCGGCTGATGAACTGCAGATGGATAAAGGGTTCGAATCAATGAGTCCGGAAGAACTGGATAAGCTGATCGGAAGCATTAATAAAAAGATGAAGAAAGCCGCGGCGGAACTGGACTTCGAAACGGCGGCGGAGCTGCGTGATAAGATGAAAGAAATAAAACAGGTCAAGTTAGATAACGAATAGCAGAAATAAAATTGCAGAAGATAAATAATTGAGAAGTGATGGAGAGAAGAAATGGCAGCAAAAAAAGAATACATTAAAATTCGTGGCGCAAGGGAGAATAACCTCAAGGGAATCGATCTGGAAATTCCCCGGAACGAGCTGGTAGTCCTAACCGGACTCAGCGGATCGGGGAAATCCTCTCTGGCATTTGATACGATATATGCGGAAGGTCAGAGGCGTTATATGGAGTCTTTGTCTTCTTATGCAAGACAGTTTTTAGGACAGATGGAAAAGCCCAATGTTGAGGCGATCGAAGGGTTATCCCCGGCAATTTCAATCGATCAGAAATCGACCAACCGTAACCCCCGTTCAACGGTTGGAACGGTTACGGAGATTTACGATTACCTGCGTCTGCTTTACGCCCGTATCGGGATTCCCCACTGTCCGGAATGCGGCAGGGAAATAAAACGGCAGACAGTTGATCAGATGGTCGATCAGATCATGTCGCTGAATGAACAGACCAAGATTCAGTTATTTGCTCCGGTTGTACGGGGGCGGAAAGGCACCCATGCGAAATTATTGGAGCGGGCTAAGAAAAGCGGATATGTGCGGGTGCGTATTGACGGCAGCCTTTATGAGCTCTCCGAAGAAATAAAGTTGGATAAAAACATCAAACACCACATAGAAATAGTAGTGGATAGATTGGTAGTGAAACCGGGAATGGAAAAACGTCTGGCCGATTCGGTGGAAAATGTCTTGTCGTTAGCGGAGGGATTGATGCAGGTTGATGTAATCGGTGCCGAGACGATTAACTTCAGCCAGAGCTTTGCCTGTCCGGATTGCGGGATAAGTATCGAAGAAATCGAACCGCGCAGCTTTTCTTTTAATAATCCCTTCGGTGCCTGCACGGAATGCTTTGGACTGGGTTATAAGATGGAGTTTGCCGAAGAGCTGATGATTCCAGATCCGTCCCTCAGTATTGATCAGGGTGCTATCGTGGTAATGGGATGGCAGTCCTGTACCGATAAAAAAAGTTTTACCAGAGCCATTCTAAATGCTTTGGCTGAAGAATATAAATTTAGCCTGGACACTCCTTTTAATAAGTATCCGAAGAAGGTTCATGATGTTTTGATCCATGGTACCAGTGGCAAGGAGGTAAAGGTCCGCTACAAAGGACAGCGTGGTGAAGGGGTATACGATATCGTTTTTGACGGACTGGTCAAGAATGTCGAGCGCCGGTACCGTGAGACCGGCTCAGAAGCCAGTAAGGCTGAATATGAGACCTTTATGCGGATTACGCCTTGCCACGAGTGCCACGGACAGCGCCTGAAAAAGACCAGTCTGGCCGTAACTGTGGGAAATAAGAATATTTCCCAGGTGACCGAATATTCCATTTCAAAAGTACACAATTTTTTTCAAGAGCTGAAGTTGACAAAGACACAAGAGCTTATCGGAGAGCAGGTTTTAAAAGAGATCCGGGCCCGGGTTGGCTTTTTGATGAATGTGGGATTGGATTATCTCACCCTGGCACGGGCGACGGCCAGTCTGTCCGGCGGGGAAGCGCAGCGGATCCGTCTGGCGACTCAGATCGGTTCCGGTCTGGTAGGTGTTTCCTATATTCTTGATGAACCGAGTATCGGACTCCACCAGCGGGATAATAATAAACTGCTGAATACTTTGAAGCACCTCCGGGATCTTGGGAACACTCTGATAATTGTAGAACATGATGAAGATACTATGTTTGCAGCCGACCATGTTGTCGATATTGGCCCGGGAGCCGGTGAGCACGGCGGTGAAGTGATTGCCCAGGGGACCGCAGAAGAGATCATGCAGGTAGAAGAGTCCATTACCGGTCAGTATCTGAAGGGGACATTAAAGATCCCGATTCCGGAAGAACGGAAAAAGCCGATTGATTATTTGACCATCAGAGGGGCAGCAGAGAATAACCTCAAGAATATTGATGTGAAAATACCACTGGGGATTATGACCTGTGTAACCGGTGTATCCGGTTCAGGGAAAAGTTCATTGGTAAATGAAATCTTGTATAAGACGCTGGCGAAGCAGTTGAACCGTGCCCGGACGATCCCGGGGAAATATAAGAGTATTAAAGGTATCGAACAGCTGGATAAGGTGATCAATATCGACCAGTCGCCGATCGGCCGTACACCGCGTTCCAATCCGGCTACCTATACCGGTGTGTTTGATCTTATCCGCGATTTGTTTGCGGCCACTCCGGACGCGAAGGCGCGCGGCTACAAAAAGGGACGTTTTAGCTTTAATGTTAAAGGCGGCCGCTGTGAAGCGTGTGCCGGCGACGGTTTACTAAAGATTGAAATGCATTTCTTATCTGACGTGTATGTACCTTGTGAAGTATGCGGCGGAAAAAGATATAACCGCGAAACACTGGAAGTGAAATATAAAGGAAAGAATATTTATGATGTTCTCAACATGACAGTAGAAGAAGCACTGGCATTCTTTGAGCATGTACCGACCATTCGCAGAAAGATGGAGACCCTCTATGATGTAGGACTATCTTACATTCGTCTGGGACAGCCTTCGACTGAATTATCCGGCGGGGAGGCACAGCGGATCAAACTAGCTGCCGAACTCAGCCGCAGAAGTACCGGAAAGACGGTTTATATTCTGGATGAACCGACCACCGGGCTGCATTTTGCCGATGTCCATAAGTTGACCGAGATATTGCAGCGGCTGGCTTCAGACGGCAACACTGTGATCATTATTGAACATAATCTCGATGTGATCAAGACGGCAGACTATATCATTGACATCGGTCCTGAAGGTGGTGATAAGGGAGGAACTATCGTCGCGACAGGAACCCCGGAAGAAATTGCCAAGCATGTAAATTCTTATACTGGGAAGTATATTGATAAAATCCTTAAGAAAAAATAAAAACAGGAAAAACTCTTTCCATTTATTTCAAAGTTGATTATAATAAAACGTACATGCTTAACAGGCATGTTCAATTGTGATGATAAGACAAAAGAAAATGGAAATAGATGAAGTATTATGAAAGGGGTATACGGATGGCAGTAGATATAGGAATTGATTTGGGTACTGCGAGTGTTCTGGTATACGTTAAGGGTAAAGGCGTCGTATTAAAAGAGCCTTCAGTCGTTGCGTTTGATAGAGATACAAATGTAATTAAAGCAATCGGAGAAGAAGCCAGGCTGATGCTTGGAAGAACGCCGGGAAACATCATCGCCGTGCGTCCTTTGAAGCAGGGAGTAATTTCAGATTATACTGTAACAGAAAAGATGATAAAGTACTTTGTGCAGAAGGTTCTTGGCCGGCGTACATTTAAGAAGCCGCGCATCAGTGTATGCGTTCCCAGCGGGGTCACGGAGGTAGAGAAAAAGGCGGTAGAAGAAGCAACTTATGCAGCCGGTGCACGGGAAGTGTATCTGATCGAGGAGCCGGTTGCGGCGGCGATCGGTGCCGGAATAGATATTGCTAAGCCCTATGGTAACATGATCGTTGACATCGGTGGCGGAACGTCGGATGTAGCGGTTATTTCTCTGGGCGGAACGGTTGTAAATTTATCGCTTAAGGTAGCTGGAGACGATTTTGATGAGGCTATCGTCCGCTATGTACGCAAAAAACATAACTTGCTGATCGGCGAGCGCACGGCTGAGGATATTAAGATTAAGATTGGGACTACCTATCCGCTGCCGGAGGATGAAATGCTCGAAGTAAGAGGACGGAACCTGGTGACCGGATTACCGAAGACTATTACCTTTACTTCGTCCGAGACAGAAGAAGCGCTGAAGGAGACCACCAGCCAGATCGTTGAAGCGGTTATCAGCGTGCTGGAAAGAACTCCGCCGGAATTATCAGCTGATATCCTGGACCGCGGAATTGTTCTGACGGGCGGCGGTGCGATGCTCCGGGGGCTGGAACAATTGATTGAAGAGAAGACCGGGATCAATACGATGACGGCAGAAGAACCGATGCAGGTAGTGGCGATCGGAACCGGGCAGTTCGTGGAATTTATGAGCAGCCGCAAAGGCTTATAGGCGGCTTGTGCATTACTTTGTCAAGTGATGGTACTGTTACAGAATTATTATTCTAAGAATTTAATTTTGTAACAGTTTTTTGTGCTTTTATCCGATGACCTGTAAACGGAGGAGAAATATGGTAGTAGTGAACGGTTATGTTGATCATGTAATTTACCGGAATGCCGATAACGGATATACCGTGCTGAAATTGAATGGAGAGGATGATGATCTGACCTGTGTAGGGATATTTCCCTATATCAGTGAAGGGGAGATACTGGAACTGAAAGGAGAGCTCATTGTCCATAATACATATGGCGAACAGCTGAAAGTGGAGAGTTATGAGGTGAAGGACCCGGAAGATGTCGTATCGATCGAACGGTATCTGGGTTCCGGTGCTATAAAAGGTGTCGGTGCAGCGCTGGCGGCGCGGATCGTGCGTAAATTTAAAGGTGAAACCTTTCGGATCATTGAAGAAGAGCCGGAACGGCTGGCCGAGGTAAAAGGGATCAGCGAACGGAAGGCTCAGGAGATTGCTGAGCAGGTGGAAGAGAAGAAGGATATGCGTAAAGCCATGATCTATCTGCAGAAATACGGTATCACCCTGAACCTTGCGGCGCGGATTTATGAGCATTACGGCAATAGCGTTTACCGGGTCCTGGAGGAGAATCCTTATCAAATGGCAGATCATGTGCCGGGAGTAGGATTTAAAACAGCGGACGAGATCGCAGCCCGGATCGGTATTCATACCGATTCCGACTTTCGCATCCGCAGCGGCATATTTTATGCGTTGCTGCAGAGCGTTGCCGACGGGCATGTATATCTGCTGAAAGAAACACTGCTGGTCAGAACAGGAGAATTATTGCAGGTTAATATAGAAGATATCGAAACCTATCTAATGGATCTTGCGGTGGAAAAAAAGGTCATCGTCAAAAGGACTGAAACTGAGGTCAGAGTCTATGCGGCCCATTATTATTATCTGGAGCTGAATACGGCGAAGATGCTGCATGATCTCAACCTGCAGTATGATATTGCTGATATGGTCATTGATAAGCGGATTTTAGAACTCTCGGAAGACAGCGGCATGGAATTGGATGAGATGCAGCAAAAGGCAGTCCGGGAAGCGGTTAAAAGCGGTGTGCTGATTCTGACCGGTGGTCCGGGAACGGGAAAAACCACCACGATCAACGCCATGATTGAATATTTTGAAGCCGAGGCCATGGACATCATGCTGGCAGCGCCTACCGGCCGGGCGGCGAAACGGATGACCGAGGCGACCGGACACGAAGCCCAGACTATCCACCGGATGCTGGAGGTCAGCGGCAATCCTGAGAGTGACGAAGGCCGCAGCGGATTCGCCCGGAATGAAAACTATCCCCTGGAGACCGATGTGATCATCATCGATGAAATGTCGATGGTGGATATTTCGCTGATGAATTCACTGCTGAAAGCCATCATCCCGGGGACCCGGCTGATCCTTGTAGGCGACGGGAACCAGCTGCCTTCGGTGGGGGCGGGAAATGTATTGAATGATATCATTGCTTCCGCTTGCTTTCCAACAGTAATGCTGAGCAAGATTTTCCGTCAGGCCAGAGAAAGTGATATAGTCGTCAACGCGCATAAGATCAATCAGGGCGAAAGTGTGGTCCTGGATAATAAAAGCAAGGACTTCTTTTTCCTCAAACGGCAGGACGCCAATATCATCATCAGTGTGATGCTGACCCTGATCCAGAAAAAGCTGCCGGGATATGTTGGTGCAGCACCGTATGACATCCAGGTCCTGACACCGATGCGGAAAGGGCTGCTGGGAGTGGAGCGGCTGAATCAGATTTTACAGGAATATCTCAATCCGCCGGATAAACAGAAGGAAGAAAAGGAATTTGGTGACCGTCTGTTCCGGGAAGGTGATAAGGTGATGCAGACCAGGAATAATTATCAGCTGGAATGGGAAGTGACGACCAAATACGGCATGACCATTGATAAAGGGCTGGGCGTATTTAACGGTGACATGGGTACTATCAGGCAGATCAACCATTACGCCGGGACGCTGGAGATAGAATATGATGAGGGCAAAAAGGTCGAGTATCCGTTTCAACTGCTGGAAGAGCTGGAATTGGCATATGCCATTACCATCCATAAATCTCAGGGAAGCGAATATCCGGCGGTGATCATTCCGCTGCTTTCGGGACCGAGACAGTTGTATCACCGTAATTTACTGTATACAGCGGTGACCCGGGCGCGGCGTTGTGTGACCCTGGTCGGAAGCGATATGGTATTTCAGCAGATGATCGATAACAATGAGGAGCAGCAGCGAAATACCAGTCTGGATGAACAGATAAAAGAGTGTCAGGTGTAATAGTCCAAGTTTTATATGAATATTGTGAAAAAAGGGTTAAAAATCCTGTATCCGCCGGTTTGTCCCTTCTGTGAAGCGGCAGGGGCCGAAACGGTGTGTGTAAAATGTGCGGCTGAAGTGAATTATATCAGTGAACCGCGCTGTAAGAAATGCGGCAAGCCGGTTCGCCTGGTACAGCAGGAATACTGCCGGGATTGCCGGGATAGCGGGAAAGCTTTCGAATGCGGGCGGAATCTGTGGGTCCACCGCGGTGTGGTCAGCGATTCACTTTATCGTTTTAAGTATCATGACCGCCGGATTAATGCTCAATTTTATGCGTCTGAGCTGGCGTATAAATATAGTGATTTGATAAAGCAGTGGCAGATTGAACAGATCATTCCCGTTCCGCTGCATTGGCGACGGAAAAGACAGCGGGGATATAATCAGGCCGAACTGATTGCTAAACAACTGGGGAAGCTTATCGACATCCCGGTTAATACCGGGAGTCTGGT
>Ga0153944_1000381_pt1 | contig 19296 bp, 20 predicted proteins | sample TSNJ028MetaG_FD_104703 | JGI IMG/M metagenome (GOLD analysis project Ga0153944, IMG submission 104703) | Attine ant fungus gardens microbial communities from New Jersey, USA - TSNJ028 MetaG | ecosystem: Host-associated > Fungi > Mycelium > Unclassified | place: USA: New Jersey, Wharton State... | reverse complement strand
TGGTAAACGTCATTACATAATTCCAGAAAATTCAGTTATCAGAACCTCAGACATACACCGCGTAATTGCTGAATATACATATCAGAACCTCGGCCTAGTACCTGCAAAATCAGCTGCAACGCCAACTGCGATGTCAATTGTAGCACTAATTACAACATTTTATATTAGTCTAGTTATAGTAATATCTAGATAGCATGACCTGGAGGCCCCCATCGCATTACACTTCGTACTTCACTTCGTACTGTTGCTTAGAGCCTTGCGCTGGATCACTTAAGCTTGGTCCTTGACTACTTCAAAGTGACTGGGCTCTCGCTTGTACAAAATTCAATTTACCACGCGGTGTACATAGACAGTCTGCCCAAGGTTCTGATAATTGAATTGAATTTTTGTGCTTATGTAAGTATTTCTGCCATTTCTAGTTTAGTTTGTCCTGACATAATCACACGGACCCGTGGGCCTAGTGAATCCCGGTGAAATCGCCACGTACAAGTTTGGCTGAGCGACGAAACAGATGCAAGGTATTAGTCGATTGTGACCAATTGATACTGATTCTGCAATGATAGAAAAAGGTAAAACAATTTTATGGTATCTTTACAAACAACGATATAATTGACCAGAGTAGAGCATCAATCGGTGAACAGCCTCGATGGTGGATTGAATAGCCTTGTGAGGTTAACTTCATCTAAGAAAGTGTATGCTATTCTTCATCACTTCCAACAGCATCCTCAAACTCATATCCTTTCTCAACAGGATAAGAGTCATAGATGGTCCAGAGATCACTGATGAGTTCGACAATATCGTCAGTATCGATACCCATAGACATAATGCCGGCGGACCGACGCCTCCAAGAAGCATCTACAGAGGAGGCATATTCCTTGAACATATGGGCCAAACCAGCGCTCGTGGATAACCTTGAGAGCACATGCACATCACCATCTTGAGTTGCTTGGGCTATTGATGAGGCTACCATAAGTGCTAAAAAAAGGCGAAGGACACACTACCTGGCGACATGGCCGTGCGCATGGGCTCCATCAGAGGATAGCTAGTGAAAGATATTCTGGGACCTGAGTTTTGAGAGCTTATTTCAGCTTTCAAGGCATATCTTACGTTTCTCCGATTGGGTTATCGATCAAGTTATTTTTCCAGCTCTCGTAATTTTGACGCTCCAGGGAACCAAACCCACGAATGACATCATGTGAAGAGTAGAGGCGTCTCTGCATGGTATGCGCGTTGAAGCATCAAAGCATACGATACTGAAATCATGGTTCACCTCAATTTGTCCCGAAGGGATCGTGAAATTTGCTATATTGTGGCAGAAATTTGTATCAACGTTGACCGGGAGCACTCCACCGATCTCGGCAAATGCAGGGAGATCTCCGCCTATTCCAATGTGGGATCCATAAGTATTTATACTTATACTATGCTGGGGTGTACGAGCTCTACATAGTCAATTTCTAGGTGATAGTTTACGAATAAACACGAGACGAACCGAAGGGCAGATGTCACAGTTTCCATGTGGGCTGCAATGATGCTCGATGAAAAATAAGGCGACTAGGAGATGTATATCCTAATCCTTCATTTAGAAGATCAAAAAATCATCCACACCTTTGGCATCGGAGATCCGGCCCAAGCCTTCCTTGGCCAAGCCTGAGGCATATTGATGGGTATGGATAGGTTCGTGTGCTCTTGTAAGCTCTGCAGATAAAAAGCCTCATTGAAAAGACGACGTATACGATACACCTGATATGTTATTAGCCTTCTGAGTCTCTATATTGAACGATGTGGAAGCGCACATGATTGGCATCAAAAGGTGCTCTATCTAGTATGGGGAAGACGACTGCAGGCGTTTTCAAGAATTCATCTTCCAGATCAGCCCTGAGTGCATTGGAGAATCCACCGAAGGCTGAAACATCGGTCATGAGGTGAATACCCTACCATCCCATTAGGACCAATCATCAAGAATCAGATCTAAACACGAACCTGGATGCTATCGCTCTCTTCAAGAAATGCCCGAACAGATGAGTCCATCAAATCGTTGTCCTGAAAGATTCAGTGATGACAATGGCACCTATCAATAGATGAACAAACTTACTTCATTATACTGACGGAATTGATCTTGGCTCTGCTTCCAATCATCTGCCCCACCATTTATTGGCTGACTGACTCGATGAACACTGCGAGGTAGATAGTAAACATGACTGAAATCAGACCAGTACCGGACCTCTGCGAGACTTGTGAGTTGGAGATCAACTCGATCTTTCTGAATGTGATACGGGCTTTTGGTCACTTCATTCTGTCTTATCTCTTCCACTGGTTGATCCCTCGAGCACGCAAATCAGGAGTTGCAAGAGAAGTTCTGTTACGAACATACCACAGACCATGGTTGGGAGCTACATCGTCTATGATACCCGTTGCCGCATTGGATCGAGCCAAAGTACCAAAATTCTCTAACCAGAATAGGTTCAAGTGAAGTTGACCGACACGCATAATGTTTCCAACCTTTCCAATCAAACATCAGGACCCTCGGATAGAACATGACGCCCTTGAACAATCTCAACAACCAAAAAAGGCATAGATAAAGAGGCAACTGAAGAGTCTTACATTAGGATTCTGTCGTTCAGTGAGTGAGATCTGATCGTCGATTGAACCTTCATCTCCTGGTTGTTGGGAAGGATACGCCTCTTGAATATTCCAGAAATGCGTTCCAATGTAATTGGAGTAATTTCCCAGTTGAAAATAGAGAATTTCTCTCATCAGCGTCGTTGGTGGCCCTCAGCAAATCTAGTCACGTAGCACTGTCACATTCTGATGATACGAAACGACATCAACTGCAATATTTTTCTTTGGAAAATTATCGGTATAATTATGAGATTTTCTCCAGTAGTCCCGCATAAGGAACAGTTAATTTATACGTGCCGATGCTTCTATTCTAAATGCTTCCTTCTTTACCTCTACACTCAATGGGAAAAGGTATTATGTACCAAGACTTGGGGACATAGTAGTATTACGGTAAAATGGAAACTACCACTGACCATTTACAACACCACACGAAACCTATCTAGGGCTCTACGATCTTCAGAAGACAACGGTGCCCATGATCTATTCTGTTGTTGGATGATATCTTGTGGATCGGGTAAAATACGCTTCTTCGGTTCCTGTGGTGATGCCCGTGGTGATGAATTGAGAGGCGGCAGTGACATTCTCGGTTCTAGATAATGATTTTGTGAAGGTGGAATTGACGTTTGTACTTTCGAAATCGGAGAATAGGTCTGAGGACAATAGGCATGAGCCAATGGGGCGTCATCATAAATCTCGCTGTCATCAGAACCATATGAAGGCCGGTCAGGTTTTCCACACGAACTCTTGCTACTTATAAAAATGGCATCCGGCACACGGATGTTCCGGAGATAATCGTAGTACTCGATGACCGGCAACCGCAAGTAATCAGATTCCTATTGGAGTTATGGAGATATACCCAACTTCCCTGATATCCACTTACCGAAAAGTATGCGACAACATGCCATTTCCTGGTCTCACTGGTTCCTGGCAGGTGGACGGTCACGGAAAATGTTTGTTTCGTTAGCCCATTGGGCTTAGATGGCCTGTCTTTTCGCTTGATGGGCAAAGGGATGTCTACATTTGGGTCTGATGCCCGATAAGCTCTACAAAACGAAGATTGTCAGTGCCACTCCCAAAATCTGTGCTTGAATAGGTTGACTTGCCGTCGCGCAGCTTTAGCATCCCTTTCTTCTTGCGTCATCTCAATTTTTTCTTCATAAAATAAGTGGTCGCCACGCATCTTACTTTGAGACCTTTGTTTAATAGTCAGCACAACAGAAAAAGTAAACAGTTTTCGTGGAAGACGACCATCTACGACCATCGGTCCATCGCAAGAGACCACCATCATCTTGCGCTTCTTGCCAGACATAAACATGGCCACTTCGGAGCTGCTCCCGCTCACTTGCTAACAAGCGTCTTTTAATCAGTGGTAAGATGTTTCGCCTCACTGCTTCAAGAACGACATGGGCATCATGAGCATTTCTAATATCTTTGCCCTTATGAGCCATGAGATCATAAAAGATATGATACCTACGAAGAGCAGGGTGTGTTACACTGGATGGATTATACGAGGATGAAACGGCTGGCCCAGACGACATTTCGGACACAGGAGATACATGGAGATTTTGTAGACTTGATTTATATGGTGCCTTCTGAATGACATCAAGACTCACACGAATCCGGAGAGTTAGCGGAATTCCTCAACACCTAAAGTGACCTCATCAAGGATAAAAAAACAAGCATTGAGATTATTTAAGCGGAAGGAACAATTGAATTTTGACATCCAACGGTCCGGAATCGCCCTCGACCTGAGTTCCGATAACGCTTATTCAGCAATCAACTGGAAATTTGACCTGGGATTTTCTCACCCCATACTCTAATCAAATTCTTTCACATGATATTTGACATACTCAATTATTCCACAAAAAAGCTACAAAAATTTCTGGGTCATCGGAGGTTTGTTGAAGGTGTATTGTAATATCAAATTCACTCATGAAAATACACACAGCTATGTAGCACCATGGCTTAGATGCAACCACTTCAGTAATGAAATTGTAGTGACTCGAGAATTAATATAATCCAGTTTAAATATATCTTTGTCCTCATCCTGATCGCAATGTTGACAATCAACGAACTAATCAGCAACTACTTTGAGGATCACATTGACACGGTCGCCCCTTAATCCATGTTGCTAGGCAATAGCCCAAAAACGGAATCTGCCTTTGAGAGGATCATCTCCCCTTAGGGTATTTATATCAAAAGACCGGAAAACACTGTGCACTTTCATGTCCTCTAAATGCCGGTAGAGTAACTGTCTCGAGGCCCATTGCTGATGACATGCATGTGGAGACGAATTCTAATAAAGACCCTCACATAAAAATAGTGATGGAATAAGAATAGATTTGACCGAAATACCCGACAAGCGTGCGCTCAAATGGATTCCGGTTCCAGAATTCAACCATTGAGTCATTATCTATCACAATGTAGGACCTCTCTTTTGATGTAAGGGGACTGTGAGAGTAAGCATGTCATCCTTCATCATTTTTCATGGAATGAAGCCACGGTTTAATCCAAAGGGTTCTGATAGTTTTAAAAATAGGCTGATTATTGAAGTAATGCACCACACATGAAGCTCTGTTTGCTCGTTCTATGATTGCTGTTGAAACAAGTTACAAATTCCACAATACAATTACCACCACTATTTTCTAGGAGGAATATGCTTTCACAGCATTGTTAAGTGCTGTCTCCATGTCTTCATATATGCTGACTGCTTCATGTTTCTTGTCCGTCTTTTTATATCATTAGGATCGTCCAATAATCGTTAAGTATGATTATAATCTCACTGGAAAATCATTGATAAGTGCATCTCCTGCCCCTTTAGCATGAACGCCAAAAGTCTGCAAATCAGCCGCAATGGCGGAGTGGAGAAGAGTCGGGAGGCTGTTCTTGTTGATAATGACTTCATTGGAGAGTTGGATAATTTCTTTGTCTAGAGATCGGGCAGAATCCAGTACCGCGACGGCCTCTGAGGGTGTAAAGCTTTTTGCGGCCTGAGTCAGAGTCAATCAGAAACTAACTTTATTCCTCTTTTTCATTGTTTTACTCACTCTTGCATCCGTAGCAATGCGGTCGAGACCTTCAATAATGTCTTTCTTGTCTTGCACCATGCTCTGGGTTTTATGAGCGACTAATCATGTCAAAGACAATGTGCCTCACAAGTAGATCAACGTTATGAACATGATTGCCGAGACTCACTACTTTGTCACGAAGTGCATTCAAATCACTAATAACGTCACGAAAATTGGCATGGGATGTGGCCAGAGCCAAGGTTGCGAGAGCAACAAGACCAAAGAGGGAGGAAGAAAAATGCATATTGGAACAAGTTTGTTAAGGGTCTCTGAGTGTACGAGCAAATCCCTTCGAGCTTTTATTCCTCCAGTGAAGAGAATTTTGGGCCACGTCATTTAGATGTCCGATCGCGAGACCATGCATGCCAAACTCCAGGGAGCAAATAAAATCAACGAGGTTCACCTGCTTCCAAATAGATCAACGTTCAGCAGATACTTCTTCATACTGCCTTCTGATTAATATATGATCGAACTTTGATTCATGAAAGTTTGAGTTGGTTGTGTATATTACAATGAGGAGAATCTACATGAGAAGTCCAAGAGTAATAACAAAATCATCAAAGGGTTGTAGGCTCTACACCATCTGGTTTAAACCTCAAACGAGATACAAGAACCGTGTCCCAGGGGCCTCCACTTACAGAAGAGACCTTACTGGCTGATTGCCATAACGATTGATCTGGTATATCGATGTCGGGACCAGTACCCTCGTATTCTGAGTCAGTAGTGAAAATACCCCAAGGTCTACCTTTTTTTGGAGAACTGAATACGTTGAAATGCACCTGGTATAACTAAGAAAAGGAGACGCGAAGGATGATAAGTAGTACTCACATGACCTTCTGGATGATTATGACTGACAAAAAGAGCATAGTTAGGCGCTCGAAGAGTACCAACAACTAGTCCATATGGTTCAGAATCCAAGGATCGCGAAAATGTCGGTGTGCCACTTACCCAGAAAGAGCTCTTCGCGTTGGATCTGGTGTTGACCACTGAAGATCTTCATAATGGCATCCACATTGGCCTTGAACCACCGCTTAGGTGCATCCAGCTGTCCACCTTCCTCAGAGATCAAGTAGCGATATTCGGTCGCTTCCGCACAGAGGAAAGCTGCTCTGTGGCCAGTTTTGAGCGGAAACGAATAACGACGGCTAACTTGTTGACTAATACCAATTAGTTTTGGTAAATGTGTCTAGCAAGTGAACACGATGCAACATACGGGAAAATGCCAGTGCCTTGTCTCTTCAGTGTGAGGAAGCCCATGATGGTGTCAATTAACTGGTTCCGCTTCGAGACCCGTTGACTACCGCTATTCACACGCCCATATCCATCGATCTTAGGTAGAGCCCGAACGGTACTCAGAGAAGACCTATTGGGATGAAGAGCATTGAACAAAGTGATAAATTCGCCTCGGGGTTTGGACAGATATCCAACAGCCCCCACGTCAACACGGGATGGCTCCCACAAAGGTAAAACAACTGCGAATCGATGAATTTGGTTCTATGAAAGAGATAACGTGCGAGCTCACGTGAAGGATGGTACTCATGGGTGAGAATCATTCGGTACCTTCTCTCATTTCGTATTTGGGCAATGATATCGCTCTCTGGTGGAGGAGAGGCGTGGGTATCTTGAATGGGAGCTGAGGTGTTCTGGCTGCTTCTCTCAGAATTCTCTAAGGAAGGCGAGACAATCTCAGAAGACTGCCCGTTACCCGTGCGGGAGAAGAAGACTGGTTCAGGGAACTTTATTTCGGGAGTGGGGACTGATGTTTCCTTGTGCGGCCGTTGGTCAGAGTCAACAAGACCAGGCTCATCAGGCTCCTTAGAAGCTATCATGGGATATTAGGGGAAGAAACGAAGGCAATTTAGACAGGCCACATACAGGAGAGTTCTTCAATAGGAAGGAGAACTGGTCTAATGTCGGGTGAGCTGACTGGATCCTCAGGCCCTAGTTCAGGTAATTCAGATATATAAGGAGTGAAATCTTCTATCAACAACGGGGTGGTCTCGCGGATGACTTGCGTAAGTGGCACAATATCAGCGAAAGAGGGCCGCTTTGTGGGATCTTGGTCCCAACAAGCCCGCACAAGGTCCTGTAGTTGAGGTGTCACGTACTTGGAGCTGCTGGGCCATGGAGGTCGTTCATCATTGTCTAAAAGATGAAGATCGTGAGTACGAAGCGTACTTGTTTGGGGCTTATGAACCCATACCCAGAACCAGATGACGGATGGTCAAGTCATTTACATATGCCCACGGTAGAGCACCCCAATTCAAAACCTCAACACAGGTGATAGCAAATGAATATATGTCCATTTCCTTAGTGAGGTGTGATGGTCCACGCATCAATTCAGGAGCTTGCCAGCGGAGGGTACCATCTGTACAAGGAGTATCAACAAAAAGAGATAAATGAGGAAATTGAATACCAACGAGGAGGCGCCACACCACTGATACTAAAGGCTTCCGATTTCATTTCGCTTTGGCCGAAGTCAGATATCACACAATGAAGTTTGTCATCCACGAGAACGTTTGCAGTCTATATCAGACGTTAGGGCGCCAATAGTGAGAGCAGGAATGATAGAATGACCTTGAGATCACCATGATGTACGTTCTGGCTATGTAAATAATCCATCCCTTTTGCGATCTCATGGATGAACCTGTGTAAATCTTGACTTCGTCGATGCTCATTCGCGTTTTGAATTAGAGGGATCCTCGGTTGTATTTGTTGACCAGAATTCACACCTGACCAAATGGGGAATGTTGTTTGCCTTTCCGTTTTTGAGGAGCCGGGTAAACTGTTACCAAGTAAACTGTTACCAAAACGAGGGCTTTTTCTTGATCCAAGGGAAGAACCGGACGACCTTGTCTGACTTCGAACCTTTTTCAAGAATTCGTTCAGGCTCCCATTCTTCTCGTAAGGGCTAACGAAAAACCAGGGTGGATCACCAGCAGCACTGCTGGCACCGTAAAGCTCCAGTACGTTGGGGTGTTTGAGATTTTTCCATATAGCTACCTCTCGCTTGAATAATCCACGTGGAGTGGTATCTGCGAGAACTTTGATCGCGACTATGCGATTTCGCCAGAAACCCTTGTATACATCAGAAAAGAAACCGACGCCTATCTTTTGGTCACGATCAACTTCATATCTGGAGATTCGGATTTATTAGAAGCGGAAATAAGACACAAGAACGAGCTTACTTAGTGATTGTCCAACTTGGTAGGTTCGTATCTACACCTCGGCTCATCCTCACCAGTGCCTCGATTCCACTCTCTAAAAATTCTCTATCCAAAGTATCCTCCTTGCCCGCTGCAGCGAAACTTGCAGCAGAACTACTACTATCTATAGTTCCCGAGCGCTGTTGACTGGCAATGGCCTTCATGGAGGATCTTCTGGACATGGGAGGGGGCTTTGAAGTAAGAACAATAGAGCTTTGTCGCTCCCGGTCGCGTTCGGTGACCTGCTCAAGTGCGCGCTGAAGTGACTTTATGGCCTCTGGCATATCCTGACGTTTGATCTGGAGTATGTCGAGAATGTCAGCGTCTCTCGTGGTATGGAGAGCAAGGCGCATGAGTTGGCGTAGATTCTCTGAGTCTCGGGCTTGATCAGAGGCATTCTGAGCTAGGTGCAAGGATGCTATTCCGGCACGAAGCTGTTCCTCTGACATCTGTGGGATCGAATTCGCTGGAACTGCAGGATGCTAGAAAAGAGTCAGAACTAGCTCGAAAGAATAAATTTATTCCTACCTTCATTGAATCAGACTGAGGGCTTTGGGGTGGCGACGAGACAATGTCCTCCGTCATACCAGTTAACATGAGTGCATTACTGGAGTTCGGTTCTTGTCCCCTTTGAGAGGACATAGCAGCGAGGAGAGCCTCAGTCTCAATATGTCGATTTCTTTCCGACTCCTGAGCTTGCTTTAGGATGCGAATTGAAACAGAGAGCTGCGGATGATAAAAGGTATATATAAATGACGATAAACCAGAGGGGAAAACATACATTGAACATGTCCAATGCCGATCGTATGTCCGCATCGCAGGCATTAATTTTGCGCATGATATCGTCTCGTTTCAGGTAACGTTTAATGAAGGGTCGATGTGCCTCTTTGATCAAGAGTTGTTTGACATTTTCAAAAGCTCTGATGATATATCGTAGGATCCGGAATAACTGAACAATGGGAAATACCGACTCCTGCAGCTTGTTGAGAGGTCCCTGCAGCTCGACGGTGACGGAACTTCCTGCATCATGGACTTCCTGGCGAACTGAAATGAGAGTTTCGGCGCACCGTCCAGTCAGTCGTAAACAAGTCAAAGTATTTAGCTAAACATATCTGATGATCTATACAATTGGGCATTCCAGGAAAAGACTTACATCGACTTTCTGCACTGCATCCCAGATTTCAAGTAACGACCTTGCTGCAGGTGAGAGGCCCGGAATGGGAGCCAGCTCAAGAAAATCCGATCCGACGATGAGCAGCTCGTGGGCGACATCCAAAGATACACCGAGAACAGATTTTATTGCAGTAGAAACGCGCTAGGGACAGGAGGGAAAAGGACGGGTTAATATTGTTTCTTCGCTCGGGTCAAATTGATATCACAGAATGATCGTCACGTCATGACCCATCGATCGAACATCCAACAAACTAGAGATGCACAGGAGATGCACAAGAGATGGTCAACTTACCTCCTTCGTATGATTCCATGATTCTGTTACTTCTGGTGATAAACCAATGACTTTCTGTGGTGGATCATCCCAAGACTTTACATTTGTGTTTTCACCCCACCAAGAGGCTGAAGGAGAGTCAAATTGACGTGTGGATGTGTCTGTTTCGTTAACTTTCTTTCGCCACACATCGCTGATGCGCCAAGACTGTGACCCCAACCGTGTTCTTTGGGAGAGACCTGAGGTCAAGAGGTTGCTTTCGTGCTGATTGGTGGATAGGGCGATGGCCGTAGATGTTGGGCTTGATGTGATATTCACTACTGGGTTGGAATTCAACGAAGCAGGAAAAAGCGGCTTTTTGGCGGAAGATATTGATGTGGTGTACGATCGTCCCGAAGGAGGCTCTGGGAAATCATCCAGTTCGTCTAGACCCGGTAGAGACGAGAGTGGCACTCCATTAGGCAAGGGAGAGGAAGCTTGTGGTGTAGTAGACAACGGCGATTCAACAGAGGAGGGGGTTAAAGTTGAATACCCTGGGGGGGTGGACATTTATGAGTGAAAAGTCGGCAGAGAAGATAGTCTCTTTATATCAGCGCTAAGCGCCACGAAAAACTGCGCGGAGTGCTGCTTTGGCAGCGTGAGAGTCAGTAGTCTGCCTATTACAGCATCTCAAAGTAGAATCTGTCAGTTATCACGTTCACGGTACCACAGCTGAATTCCACTGAACTTCACAGCCCTATTCTTAATGAGTCAAATTGGGGGTGAATCCTCCGTTTTCGGGTGGGTGCTCTATCCTAGTAGATCCAAGACCGAGTTGCTCGCTTTTTAATTTACTTCAAGTATGGACCCAACCTAGAAACAGTAAAGAGAGGATGACTCCTTACAGATGTGTGTTGGTCAAAAGGGGCATTAAAAGGCCTGTTTGACCTGACTAAATGACCGGAAGACCCAAAGTGGGGCTGCGCAGTCACAACAACTACACTTGCATAAAAGTTCTAACGAATTACACAAGCCTATCAAATTGTATTTTACTAAGGCCAAACAGCGCAATTTGTGTGAATCTTCGAGTGGACAGTATATGGATAGTTTTCTGTCCCCCTAAGTGGCTCTCTTCCGAAGAATTCAAAATTACCATGAAGTCGAGTCGATCTTCTACTAGTTATTGCATAAGCAGCCAAATGACCTCAACTTCAGTTCGAGGGACTGCATTTAACATTGTTCCACCTCAAGAAGCAGTATGCCCGGGCGCCGAGATGCCTTTGTTAGAGCATTATACGAACTCGAAGCAAATGGTATCAAAAGCCCGACAAGCCGGAATGCAAAGATCGAGTGACTCCTCAGAAAGAAGTTCAGGCAGGGACTATCCCCAAACTAGGGATGTGGGCAGTAGGCCCGAGTGGCACAATGCCGTATGACTTTATTCGTTCAACGTCAGCTACGCCCCAAAGAATGACCAGGACGAATGTTACAGGCTTTTCTGGCTTCCTGCCAGACAATATGATGACATCATACAGAGTCCTCCTCCCGCTCGCTCCCCATATCTTCTTCTTTTCATTCCCTCTCTGGCGCTGGTATTACAGGAGATACATGAGTGGAAACTGTTAAAAGCATGACGTGGTGTACCAATGATGTAAATTATACAACTCCGATGCCCCTCAAAAGTAACAAGGTTTGAAGTCCGCATCATTCCCCCCTATATCCGCAGTGAGAGCACCATAACATTCAATTGCTTGAACAGGCGGAGGCTATGACCTACTGATTCTCAGCGTCTGGCATTTTGTCCGATGTGGATGCCCCACTTTTTCTGTTTGCCTTTGAATGCTTCGACAACACAATATCAGCGATTCCCGAGAAAATTCAATTCCAATAGGATCAGTATGATCAGTATAAATTCTATTTTTCGACCTCAGGATAGGGTGAGCCACTTGATTCTGCCACGACAGCTGATTTGCCCAAATGTTTTTTTCGCCGTCATACATAACCGCTCCAACAATCTTTCTATCCGCTGCTTCACGACGCGCACCCTCCAGACTTTCACCAACCCGAGTTGAGACGTCTATCAAGCGACCAATTACCGCTTCCATATCTCCAGCACTGTGTTTTCTTGACCATCCCTTCTTGGTGCCCATGACGTCTACATAATCTTCATTGTCCCCACCTCCTCGGGAAGTCTGCATCCTTGCTTGACCGGCTGACAAGCAGCGCAAGAATGAGAGAGTTACTGCAAATAATCTATTATAAGGTTCTTGGGTTTTAAAATAAACTTACTCTTGTTCCTCATGATGCATCGTGCGCAGGGGTTTTTGCCACCCATCCTAATGATTTGTCTGTCGTTTCCGTGGGTACAGACGCGTTTATCTGCATTTTTTTTGGACCAGGACAGCATGGCAACGTTTATATACTTCAGAGTTATTTGGGTCATGAAGGATACAAGCTCTTAAGTCACTAATTACTAAATGTTTTGTCAAGAATTTTACTTAACTAATAACTTCTGATGCTATAAAGTATGTTCTAATGAACAGTGTTGCTTGAAATCCATCCTAGACATGGAATTAGCTTATCAATAATCTACTGAGAGAATCTGGTTCGAAGTGTTTCCCAGGATAATTATCATTATCAAAGGCTATCCACACACTGCTGTGGCCAATTCATTCACCACAACTACAATCACACAGCCTTTTGAAATTTGATCCACCAATAAATTAATTATGTGACATTATGATTCTCAGTAATATATCTAGCTGCTGGGACATTATGGGCATTATAATTATTCCTTAAAACTTTCTCCATTTTCTCATGTTAAAGAATAGCAATAATGAGCACTACAATACCGCTGTTGTAGTGTCAGGGTCGTGCCTGCCAAGATTTCCTTATACAACTCAAAAAATGACCAATGTCCTTCCAGCCAACCAGACATAATCCCTGCCCTGCCATACGCAGCCATACAGGTGATAGTTCAACAACCCATGGGTTCCACAAGCTAGCATATTCAATCACTTTGCTGCATGTCAGTATGAGCACTGTGTAGAACAAGGACCCCAGGACTTGCTTTACCAAAATTGACAATGGCAAAATGAATTATGCGGAGGCGGAGTTAACTTCCCCCAACTGATGCCGACAGGAAAGTAGAACACATCACGAGAATCTGAAAATTGATTGCTTTTTGCATCCACGGTAAAAATTTACATAGTCAAACATCCTTATACAGCCTACATTCTGGAAAACGGTATTCGAGGTCCATAGGCTCTACAGAAATTAACAGGAATGAACGAATGTCAGACGCCAGTGTTCTGACCAGCAACAATATAGACGACGCGAATGAGCGAAGTTTTGTTCTACTTCAACTCGTACTAGTTGAATATGTGCTCCGTGGCACATCGGTATCTGTGGCACCAGAACCTTGTCCAGTCCCATCTAATTCAATAGGGGGTATCCTGCGTGAGTCCGACATAATAGGTTCGAACAGTAAGATGTGGGCAGAAGTGGTGGGAGAGATCAAAGAAGTCGAAGAAGACGAGGTTATTGTAAAGAATGGAGACATAGAATTGTCTTGATTATCAGGTGATGGAGAACCCTGCGAATTTTGCCCTAACGGATTGCTGTCGTCCGGGATGGACGACTCGTGGCGGCGACGATCGATCCGAGTACCAAAGATAATGCCTAATACAATTCCGATTACGACAATATTGCTGAGGAGCACGATGAGTGCAATCCCCTTTTTCGTACGCCAGAACGGTATTCTCGGTTTGCTCATGTGACATACAGGTTGGTCGTCCTTAGTGTCGGCGCCTTGGAATGGGTACGGCTCGTAAGCCAATACGGAGACTTTTGAGCTGTTGTCAAAATGCAACGGCCGAAGGGAAATTGGTGGGTCATTGTAGTCAGGTGGTGGCGTCCGTACGCAGGCCACTGGTGCAGAAGTGTGAAGATGGTCGGGGAGTAGAGAGTTGGGCAATCCAGTAATAGAGGAATTCTAGAAATGAAATGAGATAAGGGACGGTAGAAGACAGGGACTATTTCAACGTCACCTGGAGCGAAGAGGTCATTTCCTGCTGAGCTGGCTTGTCCCATCGTTGGGCCTTGGTCATTACCATCCTGACTGGCTGAGTGGATGCCATTGGACTGCTGAAGAGTGAGTTTGTGTCGGAGCGAACGTAAATTCAAAAGAGTGACGGGGTGAGGGTTCAATCAAGAAGAAAGCAAAAATTACATTTGAAGAGGCTGCTTCGGATGGGCGTTATATAGCAAGCTATATCGAGACTAGGCGATTTTTATTTTTGGTCACAGTCCATCAAGATAGATGGGGGGCTCCAGGGTTCCTGATTTATTATTGAGGCGATTGACTGGACTTGAACTGTACACGGGTGCAATAGTATGTATGACGAATATGAAAGTGAGTGCCATTCTGTCAAAGGGCTTTCAGAAAACATGTTAAGGGTATGTGCTTGAGAGGAAATGCTCCCACATCAAGAGAGAATTATGTAAGACTTCCAAAATCGGCGTTTCCTAGAAAGGCTCCATAGTGCACTACTTACCGATCTCACGACACTGACAGATCAATTCGAATCGACGCCGACGCCGACTGAAGTCAAATTTTTTCAGGAAGACATTCTGGTCTATGAATCATGTATCAAAGTATCCTTCCACGATTGGGGAGAAGGACATTGGTCGAGCCTGTGATTGGAGCTGATGGGTCCTGGGGCTTAAAACTTAACACTAAATCATACTACCCAAAACGAACTGCTGTTACGGAGCTATCTTTCCTTATCCTATCTTTCCTTATCCATTGCTCATCAACGAGCCAAAAATACTGTCCGATCGCTTATGGAGAATTTTCCAGACGTGAGACTTCAAGCTGTATGCCAAGACTAATCTTGACAGACATCTGCAGAGTTAAGACATATCTACAGCTGTGTGATTTATACCTCTTGCTTGTTACTTGTTCAAAGTGCTGTACTGAATATATCTCACAAAATCCTTGTAACCAAGATTTTCGATTCTTATCAAAACCTTCCAAGACAGGGTCAGCCTCAGTAAATTGTGACATTTTATTTGTTGCAGGCACCATAACACCTCCCGACTAGGATTACCATGCCTCTGGTCCAACTCCTGGGCAAATCATCTCTCTGAATCCAATACCTCCAAAGTGTATTTCATGCCACAAACAAACTCTGTCATAAGGATCAGCATAGCAATTGATAGTTTCAGAGTAATTCAATTAGGCGACATCTTTCAAACCTATGCTGGCTGCTAGTTAATTTGGCGGAAATTGAAACTTTGCACTACTATCACTACTAGTCCTCATGTTCATGTGAAATATTTGCTTTGCTGGGATAAGATGCTGCTTGGTCTCATATTCGCAGCTTTCTCTATCACGTGTTCCTAAAAATCGAGGGAAAGGGGTGCAGGAGTAGGTTGGTACAACCTACTCGAACGGTATACAAAGTAGGGGCAGCAGCACTCGAAGAGACCGTTCTCAATGTCGATGGCCCTGTGGACCCTTACAGAATTCAGAAGGATGAAAGCGTGACAATGTGAGAAGAAAGATGCTGGATTTCCACATGCCCAGTACATTCTCTTCTCGGCATACAAGACGTCAAGCACTCTGATTGTCCAGAAGACAATAATCTATTAAAAGCCTCTCCATCCTCTCCCAATATGACACCTAGAAAGGGGTTATCTGTCATTGCAAAATTGGCAATGTTAGTTGTTTCATCTTGATCTCCGCTTAGTTTATTAACCTCCGAGCTCTTTGGTGGCGGTACCCGTTTCAAACAAAATTAATTGGGCTGGACATTGCTAGGAGGAAGAAAGTTATTGGCTGAAAGGAAGGACCCTGGTTTTGGATGGTTGGTGAGACGGTGTACGTGGAGTGATAAATTCTCCGTATCTGCAACCTCTCATTCTCAAAGACTGGATGAATAAACGGTTCATCAAATTACGAGCATCTGAAAAACGACCAAGATGGTCAAATTAACCACGTAGCGCTTCGTAACTGGAGGCGGTCTTACATGCCGAGAAATAATACCTGACCGTTGTGTTGGGCCTATGGATAGACCTGGGGTCCTCTTTGTGCGTAGAGTAATTTCTTCTAGGGGCAAGCGCATCTCTGGAGATAGCAATTCCGACTGACGGAGGCGTATCTTGTATATCGGTTGGTATAGAATTTTCGACATCTAGTATTCTTGTGTAGAACCTTTTTTCCAAAGGAAGGGTCTAGTTGAAGAGAATGTGATGAATGAATTCGTTAGCCTCAACCGAACAGTCTGAGTCTTTGTTGAAGACAATCGTTAGGTTCAAGCGAAGTTGTGCATATTTTTATAAGTTCACACGCAACAATGTTGCACTTTGTCGCCACAAGCGATGGCAGCACAGTCAGTCCAGGTATTTCCCCTCTACCCACTTACACTGCAGCCCCGCTGACTAACAACTGACACAGCGTAACGATTCATTGATGACCCGATTCATAGAATCGGTGCCGAGGAATTCATCTTCATTTCCACCTTCTCCAATATCGTTATCCAAACTTCATACTCAACCGCAACCGCAACTCCCTCCACTCTCACCTACATCGAATGAAGGAAATGTAGCAGGCCCAGTTCGATCTGACTCTGGCAGATCAATGCTGTCCCGGAGACTTCGCCATGCCTCTCTGCGTCCTTCCCCGACAACACCGGCACGCTCCAGCGCAAGAGACGATCACCACACACGAAATTCCTCCAGTGTGTTTACGCCAGCTGCCTCTCCCTCACAACGTACGGAACAACCCCAGCTTCCCCAGATTTCGAAAATTAATACGATAATTTCCCCGTTTTTGACAACTGGAACACCCTCAGAAATTATGTCAACTCACATTGTGACACAGGGAGACAACATTCTTACTTCATCTGTGACTAGAAAACACAAATCTGACGTTGAGGAAATTCCGCCTTCTCCAGGCTCCATAGCTTCCACACGGACTCTCACGTTGCAAGACTCCCAGTTCGGAAGTCGAACAGAGAATGTGTTTACGCGCGACAGAACCCATGATTCCATACTCCTTGCTGAGACTGCAGACAACTTGACGTCTAAGAGAAGCGAAGAAACACCGCCACAAGAGCATTCCATTTATTCCCAGTCGCAGTCCATCGGAGACACATCTCAACGCTCAAGAAAGCCAGGAATTCGCCTATCATTATCGCCGTCACATAGGTCCAGGTCTCAAAGAAACTCTTCCCGGCCCATGTCATTGACTTGCTCTGATCAATTGCTCGAACAACCTCATTCCCTCGCAATGCAAACCTCAGGCCAACAGCGCGATGATCAAAGTACAAGCATGCTATCCTACGCTTCTCTACCTGTTAATTCAGGGCAACCGATTCAGCATGCCTACATTCCATCTGGCTCCATGTTTCTTCCATCTACCTCGAGAACTGCTTCGGATAACCAGACAGGAATTCTCAAGCACCCTCTCCAAGATCCTTTAACAGAGAAACTACAGGCCCATCAGGCTGGTGCAAATGCTGAAGATAGAGAGGGTGCGAAAGTCGCGCTGTCTAGTGTCACTGAATCCCCAAGGCGTTCCGTTTCACGATACGATTCTCCAGAAGGAACTGATCGCGTCACCGGTCTAGGCTCCAGTTCAGATCGTATGACAGCGCCCACATCTATAGGACCATGCCGGAGAAAGCGGGAGAGCGTTGCAGATCATTTCGTGTCCCCATTTGCGCGACGACAGCAGCCCGGGAATCTTGTCACAGGTAACCTTGGGGAAATTAGTGGGATGTCATATACAAGTTCACAAGGACAATCAGCGGATGGGACTCATACAAGTGGAGTTTCTCAACCAGCTCAAGCTTTGCTTTTGGTTAACCCGCCTCCAACAAGGACCTTGGATTCTGTGCGCAATCAAGTTGCTACTGAAATTGCATACCGTGCTGTATCCAAGTCCAACGTGGTTGATGGTGAGTTGACCAACTTGAAGCCACTACAGTTTTGTCATTGGACATCATGTAGGCGTGCGTGTGGCAGTGGCAGACGCTTCATCAGCTTGGTCCGGTCCAGATGATATCTCCTTCATTCACCTTATCTCATCATCCCTCAATACCTCGTCCATTCTTTCTTCTACACCTTATCTGTTCATAATCACGGCTACATCTTTCTCCCCTGCGTCCACTTTGACTTCCTGCTTTAAGTCAGAGAACGGTAGCGCCACTGCGGCTCCTGCCACTGGTCTATTGTACATAACTTCATCGTCATGCAAGATAACTTCGCGTGCTGTACATCTGACCTGTTCAAAATTCATCGGCCGCATAACATCATCCTCCTATACCTCTTCCACACCAAATATCGACATCGAGAAAGCAGGAGACGTGAGCTTGGGTCTAGCAACGGAAGAACTCGAGTGGATGGCCCGAATCAAAGAACTCCATTTTTCCTCGTTCGATTCAGACGTCATACATTCAATCCTTCTCACCGCTTCCCGCACATCGCTCGATCCTACCGCCCCTCCACCCAATTCGAAATCCATCGACACAGTACTCGAAGAAGCTCGAGCTCAATTGGCTAGGATCACACCCAGACAGGCGTTGGTGGAACTGGGGAGTCCTGTCATGCAAGTTCCAACATTATTGGTGGATATACGGCCTCAAGCTCAGAGAGACGAATTTGGTGAGATACTGGGAGCATTGATCGTGGAGAGGAGTGTGTTGGAATGGAGGTTTGATCCGAGGTGTGAGTCGAGGTTGCCTATAGCAGACCGATATGATCTGCGGATTATTGTATTTTGCCAGGAGGGGTATGCATCGAGGTGAGCGTGTTCAATTCAAGCTGCTTGCTACTGGAATTAAAGGTTGATCTTTAGTTTGGCTGCACGGTCGTTACAACAGCTGGGATTGTTGAATGCGACGGATATTATCGGAGGTTACAAGGCATGGAAAGATGCTGGACTGCCCGTGAAGATGAAGCCGTGTTCTTCTGT
>Ga0153944_1000380_pt1 | contig 19316 bp, 20 predicted proteins | sample TSNJ028MetaG_FD_104703 | JGI IMG/M metagenome (GOLD analysis project Ga0153944, IMG submission 104703) | Attine ant fungus gardens microbial communities from New Jersey, USA - TSNJ028 MetaG | ecosystem: Host-associated > Fungi > Mycelium > Unclassified | place: USA: New Jersey, Wharton State... | reverse complement strand
TCTAACCCGGTCTCTCCCTGGTCCAAAATACTCACTCCGCCGGATGTCACTAAGTCTGACCTATACAAGTGCGCCATCGAGCTGGCTGCCGCTGCGCGTCTTCGCACGGATAAGAGTGTCCAAGCTGCTCAATTCTGGCGACATGTGGCCAAGTGCGACCCCAAGAACAGCGATCTCCTTACCCCGTCTCCCTCTCAATTGGATGGCATGGATAAAGGTACCAGGAGGGAAGAACGAGCGGACATACTTGATGGTCTTCTGGACAAGTTACGCGCTGGTGAGAATATACGTCCTAATGAGGAAGAGCAGAAATCCGTGGTTTTGACTCCTGAATCTATACTCAAGTCTCCTGCCTCGGCTTTCTTCGAGTTATTTCACACCAAAGGCCAAGCCCCCACTCGTTCTGATCTCTCCTTTGCAACCACATCTTCCTGGAATTCCGATTTCATGGCACCCCTTTCTTCTAGTAGACCTGTGGATAAATCCGCTTTGTGTGACATCGCAAAACCTCACTCACATGCTCGATCCAGTTCCCTAGAGCGCATCCGTGAAATTTTCAGTACTTCTAGTATCGCAAGCTCACTGGACCATGGTCCAGTCCCCAGTGCTTCGGTTTTTGAAGACTCTTTTTCTTCTGTTTACCACCCCTTCCGGCCCGCAACATCTTTTGTTACTGGTCGGGGTCGTAGTGCAACAGTACCCTTTTCTGCCCGCGATCTCTCTCTTCTTCCAGTGAAAAATGTTGTTTCAAGACTACCTACCGTCACTGCACCAGCAAATGAAGAGCAAGAAGCCCAGGCATTGGCAGGTCAAAGGGTACGCTTCAATAAGCAAATACCCTTAGTGAGGTCCAAAGCCATCAAAGCCAGTAGGCCACGAACTCTTGGCACTAGCGATACCGTGTTAATATCAACAAAGGTGACATTTTCGTGCTTTAACATTATCGAAAATCCTCGCTGAAATCAAACTCTGCTTTTCTTTCTTCAAACAGATTGGCGTCGGGCTTCCTACGCCTCCTGCAGAAACAGATTCCATCCGTTATGTTCGGCCACCTACCGTAATGCGTAAGAAGGGAGCTAATACACCACACTCTGATGCATCTCCGACTGCTTCCTCTTTTGATGTCTCGGGCAAGCCCAGTCTAACTTCCGCCTTATCTTCATCGTCCCCTTTCGGGCACAAAATCAGACCCTACATCCTTAAAAATCCTAGTCCTCAGCACCGGAAAGCCATGGTCATCAGTTCCAACAATTCCTTTCCACTCCAACAACGAAATATTCCAAAGCAACCAGATCCTCTGAGTAAATTGAGGTTGGACAACAGATCGTCGAAACAACGTTCATCAATCACCTCGGTTCGACCTTTGTCTTCCTCCTCTAACAAAGAAAACATTCCTCCTAGAAATTGTAAGTCGATACCTACAACTCCAATTCGGTCTACCTTTGGTTCATCGAGAATACCAACGAAAAGCCCTCCTTTGGTTCATCATGCTCATAGGGTTTCACTGCGTGTGGATGCGAGTACACCAACACGTCCGCTAGTGGCCGCAGAACGAGCCTCAGTTCTGAAGCCGGTTCAACCGCTGCACATTATGAAGAAGATTGGGATAAAGAAAGCTTCTACTCAAGCAACCGGAAGCAACTCCCCTTCTCAACGTCAACGAATTTTGCAGCCGCAAAGCAACAACACTTCAAATTGGCCTCGTTAATATTTCTGGGGTGCATAAACTTTTCTTGGCTAATAGATCGATCCGTCTACCTTGCAGAGTCAACATTACAAATTTGTATATATCTGTGACTTTATTCGATTTTTGAACTAGACCTTTGTGTTCTCTGAAGTATACTTGAATACCACCACTGACGCAGTTAATACATGCTGCGTACATGCACACGCTTCACTGCAGGAGACTAGCAATAATAACGGCCAGCTGCAAGACTGCAAGGTTTATTGCTAAAAAAAACACTCAAACCACGCGGTGATTTCCCAACATAGACCTCGATTAACTAGTGATAAGAATAGTTTTTCACGCCTGTTGATTCTTGTGGATGGAGATGCATCGAGGATGAGGTAGCATGATGTACTACTAATGGATGCAGAACAACCGAAGAAATGTGACGAGTACCCCATTCTCAGACCGACTCTGTAATTACACATATGCATCAGCTCAGCAGACACGCTCCAGGACAAAATTCAAGAAACGCACGTTGGAGAACATTGTTCAGTTTAGTCACTCGCGACTGAACACTCAAGTCAATCGTCTTCTCGCCAAAGTCAACAATAAGACCACCAAGAATACTAGGGTTGACCTTGAAAAAAAACCAATATCAATCCAATGAGAGAACACAGTCTTTCTTCATTCACATACTTTATTTTCAACTTTCAACACCTTGGCAGCTTGAGCAGCTTGTGATTGCTTAAGCGTGCCCTCAAGTCGAGTCAGCGTCGCCTTGTCCAGCGGTGCAGCCGAAGTCACCGTCACCGTCAACTCTCCCTTATACTGCGCCAACAACGCTCTAAATTCCTCAATCACCTCCTGCGTCTCCGGTAATCGCCCATTCTCCGACAAAATCATCAACAAATTCTTCGTAATCTCCGACACAGGCTCCTTCTTCGCCCCCGTCCCCTCCAGCTTGACAAAAAGCTTCTGCAATCCATTAGCACGCTCTTTCGAGGACAACGTAGGATTTCTAATAAGCTCTGCGATTTCTGGATCAGATTTTATGGCAGCTGATGTGTTGGACAAGTCTGCAGCGACTTTGTTGAGGGTTTGAGGTGACTTTTTGGCGGAGGCATCAAAAACAGCTTTGGAATAGTTTGTGGCAATAGCTGAAGCTGCACGACGACCAAAACCTGGAATGGCAGAGAATGCACGGATAGAAGAATTCAACAACATTTATGGAGAGAGTTACAAGAACGTAGTGGCCGGTTTCTCTCCGACTAACCGGGTCTTTCCGTGCCTCCCTCCGTGGGAATACTTTGCAGTACTTCTACGATGCAAGAAACATGTAAATAAATAGAAGAAAACTCATGTCTAATATTAACCATGCAAGGATTGTGAAAGCACTGAAGTACTGTTAAAACGATTACGCACATAATCAGAATACAGGGAGAAGCAGACCAAACTCCAACAGTCAGTTGAACAAAAATCACTCATGAGGTCATTCCCCTAGACGTCATTGAACCACTACTGGCAACTGGGGCTGCTACCCATCTAAACCAGACCCTTGCGATGGCTGCTCAAGAATAGCTTCTAATCTTGTTCCCCCAGACTCCTCCGATCGACCCGCCGGTGTCGAAGGCGTCGAAGGTTGCGAATGATATGATCGCGGATTATCGTATGAATACTGCGATCCTGACGGCGGCCTTGAGCTCTGATAACTATGTCCAGCAGGACTCGCAGGAAAGGACTCTGTTGGGTTTGAATTTTCCAATCCAGTGCTGAATGACCACCGACGAGGGAGTAACGATCCAACAGTGGTTGTCCCTGATTCCCTTGTATACATACTTGGTAGCTCAGAGACCTGACTTGTCGAAACGGATTCGCTAGGCGAGATGGGATAGGCTTGTAACACCTCTGGATCCAGAGGAACGTTTCGATTTGGTGTCGGGTTCAACGCCCTACGACCCGCGGTGATGCGATCCCATGAAGGTGCAGGCGTAATACCTGTATCATTAGGAAGAACATCAGGATGTTGATCGAGCGGGCGCTCGTCTAGCATCAACCTTTGCTCCCCTTTCTCTAGTGTCGAGCCCTCAGAGTTGGAGGGTGAACCCACTGCTGTCGTGGATTCATTTGACTTTTTTCGTCCTATGACGATTCGCCACAAGGGTACAAGAACGTGGAAAATCACCAAGTTCAGGATCAGAATGACGACTGCCAAGGACCAGATGACAGCAATGATGGCACCAATGATCGTTCTCGGGATGGCGCGCAATGCGACACTTTCCACAAATGCAATCAGGAGGCCTGTCGTTATAAGCCTTGTCAAACCTAGATAGGTGCTCAAGATATCCCCTCCCCTCGTCCGATGAGGTCTGAGAACAATCTGTGAGCCAAGCGCGATGAACTCTGTGGCTAGGAGTAGAATCACTTGTGCAAGCCCATTATGTTTTGCGAATGAGATGAAAATGGCTCTAATGAAGGGTATGATTAGAAGTGTGAGAAACGCGTAGTAACGCTCGGGGCGATACTGTGCATACAGGGGACCCAGTGACGTGAGATATGTCGGGGGGGAGTGTGAATAAAGCCTGTATGTGTCCTTCGACAGTCGTACAGAGCGAAAAATAAGATAAGATGGATAGATGAGGAAAACGAGGAGTCCGACGAATGTAATGGTAGAGAGAAGAATGGAAACCCAAGAGTCCTTTAATGTCCATTGATAGAATGTGAAAATCAGAAGCGGAAGCAGCAGCAGCAAGGCCTATTCAATCCTCCATTAGCCCGCTGTTCGTCTGAGAAAACCAGGCGAATGAAACGCTTACCAATCGCACTAACCACGCCTGCACAAAAGCAGGATAATTAAACCGACCTGCTGTGCTCTTCCAGGTGCGTAACCGTCGGATCACCAGCGCAACGCCGTACCCGCAGCCTAAGATCACTCCAAGGATACCCAAGACAATCAAGGACACTATGAAGGTCGTCATGAAAGCATTGGCTGTACCAATATGCATTGAGTTGGCGTAGATGGGAATACCTGCATCCAATGAATTTGATGCATTCACAAGTGGCACTGGGCCCACGGTTGCAGGCTGAAGTACAAGATTGGTTCTCAGAGGCGAGTTCAGATCGGTCGAAGATTGTGCAGCACTCATCCGAAAATGAGAGCTCAGCGCCGTACTGAGCAATTCATAAGCTGCAGTCGAAACACGTCGAGCCAGAGACAGGCCCGACGTAGCAATGTTGTCATTATAGTTAAATGGACTGAGCCTCCTGTTCACGAAACCCACAGCAGAACTGTCTGTCGAGTTTGGCATTCCTCCGCCCGTATGAGCCCGCATGATGTCGATCGAGTGCTGGAGCGAAGATTCACGAGATTGCACCAGGCCAACTGCCCACGAAAAGTTGAGTGCGAAGGCGCGGTAGATTGAGGGATAGTTGATGTTCATAAATGCACTACTGGCGATAGCTTGATAAAGATAGAACAGATCGAGGAATCGGAATGGGGTCAATGACTCAGGAAACATGGAGTGCGCAAGGGCAGAGAGGAAGGCTACAAGCGCAAAGCTAGCTGTTACATACTCTACCGCAGGTTGGTGAGTGGACCAGCCGTTGGAGAGAGTTGCCTGGATACAAGCTTGGGTATTGCCGGTACCAATTTCGGTCAAGGTGAGTTGCGCAAAGCCTTCCAAATCTGGGATCTTGAAAGCAATACTTGGGATTCTACTGGCAACATCAAGGGATGAAGGGAGGGTAATAGTGTCTGCGCCGATGAAATTGTAGGTCGGCAAGGGACACAGAGCCCCACCAAGGACGCTGCAGAGGTCGATAGTGACATTGATTGGACTCATCCCGTAGGCATTGAGGAAGAGGTTGGCCGTGACATTTACGTCAGGTGTCTGCAAAAGAGATGTGAAGACTTTGAGAACCGGACCAAAAGAGACGGACATACGACGCTGGCTGCGGATATGTTGAAGGATACAGACTCATTTGCGGGGAAAAAGGCGATGTCGAATTGTTGAATGAGAATAGTCCTGGGTTCCTCACAGTAAGTCACAGAAGAAGCGACTAGAGGAAATGCTCAGTAATAGCGATAGATGCGAATGGAATGGATACACACAGAGCAACTCTTGGGAATGGACAAAAGCTGGTAGAAGGAAGAAAGGGAGAACAAAAGCTCGCGACCTGGCGAGAACAGTAAACATGAAGAAAGAGAAAGGTAAGAGTACTCTTTCCGCCTGTGCTGTGGAAATAATAAGGACTGCCAAAAAGGGATAAATGAAAAGCACGAACTGTTCTTGTTCTTGTTCTTGTCAGGAAGAGGGACAATAGAAATCCCTGAGAACAACTCAAGGACTGGATATAAACCCTGTCTAGTGCCTGGGAAGAAAGTAGACTGGTAATAAGAGGACCATTCAGTGGTGCAGTTGGATGAGATGATTGCCATCAATTTCTGGCCTCGAGTTCTCTCCACGGCACGTGCGATTACGAGTACAACATTTAACAGCACCTATTATGAGGGGCCACACAGCCAATAACTTATTCGAGGACACCCCTGTTGCTCCAATGCTCCAATTCATTATACATTTGCCCCGAAAGTCACACCGAATTGTTCATCGGTCACACGACCCTAGGAAGAGTCGACTTGCCGGCATAACAGCTCGGCGTAACCGGCGATTAGTCTTCTCTGATCCGTACAATACAATTCCTTTCTTTCTCCTCAATGCACAGACTAGTATGTCGACGTGTATTACAACTCCCAAAAGGCAACAATGTCCAACTGCGTGAATATACCACTCCTTCATCAAACCGATATCCATATCCGACCCACAAAAGCCCAACACCTCATCAAATATTCCATCTTCCTCATTCCGCAACAGAAAACGACATCAAAGAACGATGTGTGTCCTCTTTCTTCCTCCATCGTCCATTCAGCTGATTCATCTACTCAGACTTTGACCTCGTTAGAATATACCATCCTGACAAGGCTAGCGATGTAGTCTCATTGGAGGTCGCACGCGAACGATTTCAAGCTATAACAGCGGCATATGACATCCTGCGTGGAAAAAAGCCCTACAAAGGTGCTAGTGGCTCCTCATCAGGGCTAGAAGATCGAAGTTACCAAACTACTGCTGCTTACCGAGCAGCGCGGCGACGAAGGCAGGAGCTTTATTCAAGTGGAGCTGTCGATGATAGATGGAAGGATCGGATATTTCTCGGGTTGGTCGTTGCTGTATGTTCATTTGTTTTTCCTTAACTGTTCTCATCCATCCCTCTAATAGACTGTTGTTGTGTTTGTATTGCAACTATACACGTCCCGGAGAGAAGTCTTGGCAAATATCATGACGAGCCCACGACTCGGGAACTCGACATCCCAAATAGATAATGAAATCAACCGAAAGTCCTCAGAGGATGAACAACGACTTAGCGCATGACAGCAATGAATGTATGAATTTGTCTGTCTAATCTTATCATCATCACAGAACGCAATCAAAAATACAACCCAACCCGACCTCGACTATTTACACGAATCCTATCCTTTCCATCCTTGTTCCCAACAGAATAATTCCACTTCTCACCCTTCTGCATGTCACTTGGATCCAGCTCCTCCATCCCCGTCGCTTCTAGCTCCTTTGCTTGAACAGCGAGAAGACCATCAAACCCAAAATCTTTATATGTCAACTTCATCGGCCCATTTTTCGACGAAATATGTGTTGCGTCAATCGGTCTCTTCGTACCCTCGCTGGAGTGGACGACTACATTCGTCTTCCCAGCACCAGTCGTCACATCCAATGCAGCTACCTGCGGATTACTCTTATCCCTCGGCGGTTCGGGGTGTACATGTACATGTAAAACCCCATCGCCACGCTGGGTACTCAGGCTCGTCTCGTCCACAATTGCAACATCACCCACAAGCCACCCCCTCGTGAGCTGCAGATCGATAGTGTTCGCCTGGACAGATCTTGAACTTTGAATGATGTTATCCTTATCATTCGTGAACAACTTCACAAACAAACCCTCCATGTTGATTTTCGCCTTTTCGTCAAATCTGACATGCGTGCGTGTGTGTGATGCCAGATGAAGACTCTTCAACGATGGAGGAACAATAATCTTGACATCGTATCGGAAACATGTGCTGGGATGGCTTTTCGGAATCCTTGGTGTTGCGACGACTGCCATACTTTCAAACAAGTGCCCATTGTCGTCCAGAACGGGCATCTTGATGACAGACTTTTGGAGCAAGTCTTTGTCATCGGACCGGAGTGTGATTTCGTATCGGACATTGGAAGAATCGGTCGAGGTGGAAGCGATAGTAATAGTTCCCACCGCATCGCCACGGAAGTCGACACCGTGGTTGAATCGTTCAGGGTGCATAGCCGCATCGAAAGTGAGGGTATGAGTATCATTGTAGAAGTATGATACTGATTGACATCCCAGTGAAGTGCCAAATATGGGTAGATGTTCGAGTCCTTCTGGGGGTGCTGGTGGTTCCTGTTTAGATCGTTAGTGCCTTGCCAGAACCTATTTTAGAGGGAATTAACACGAACATAGAATGCCCATGCAAGTAACTTGTATACAGCAAAGATGAATGCCAAAAGTGCTACAATGCCCATCACTTTCCAGGGGCTCTTCCAACTACACACGTGATAACACTCAGCACCGGTCTCAATCGAAGCACTGAAGACAAAGACCACTACTCACTTGATACCACAGCATTTGTCTCTTGGCGTTTTCCACCCGGTCGTCTCTTCTTCTTCTTTGTCTTCTTCCATCACAGCATTCGAATCACGAGTCAACAATCCGGCGTTAGCCTCAGCATCCAGGTCGGTATTAGGCTCTGCATTATCACTGTAGTGTCCCAAGACGTGTCTCGTCGACAATGAAACTCGGCTCTCAGCCGCTTCCTCCATTTGTATAGGTGTATCTACAGCATCCATTAGCGTAAGCAATGTATTGCTGACATGGACGAAAAGGAATCATAATACATACATGCATCTCTGTTACTCCCACCACTAACCACACTCTTTACTCTATCAGCCAACGAAGCCATGATGGCGCCTTAATGCACACGTAATAGTTGAGCAGCGATAATTCCTCAACAAGGGCGTTGTCGATAGATTGCAAGCCGCAAGTCGTGATATGAAAACAAGCAAGCAGTACACACGAACACACACGCGCACAAGGCGGCGGACTGCAAACCGAGTAGCAAGGGATGCCAAACTCCGATTCCTAATTCTCAGGCCTCAAGCGCTCAAGATGACAGCGTGATAATGATTTACCCTCATGTTCGCCCCGGTTGTTATGCACCACGTTCCAGTCATAGATGATAGAAACATCAAAGACGACAACCAGTTTCCACTGGATATCAGCCCAGATAGCCACCAAGTCTGAACTCAAGCAACAAGTGATCTGAGCAGGTGGCAGACAAAGACAAAAGAAGGGAGACATTAATCTTTAAGAATGCATCGGGGCTAATATATGGAGCTGGACTGCATCTTGAGCTCGGAAAGTCATGCGGTTGTGAATTCCTTCCGCAGCAGTGGCACATGCAGAAACGGCGTCAATTCTCCTTTTGTATGATCTCACACTATAAGCGCAAAGGATATTTGGTTAAGTAGGCCAGAGAGAAATCGTTGACTTTTCAGAAGTCTAAGTGACTAGACAAAAAGTCCAAAAGAAGTCCATGTCCAAGGGGAAAGGCGCTCATCGATCATGCCAAGGTACCCTGCAGGAAACAAATAATCCAGATATACATTACAGAAGTATGAAAACATACCATGGGATCCCAGGGCGGTAATAAGATCTTCTCATTCGATTCGAAGACAGCAACAAGTTCCTTTGGCGCCAGCGCTTTCGGGACCACGACTTGATAGACAAATCTAGTTTGATTTAATTAGCACCCACACACACCTTCTAGATAGATACACAATGCAACTCACTCTTTGAACCACTTATCAGTCATGACCATGTAACCCTCGCGGCCAGACGCCTCTCCCCATGAATTCTCGACTTTATAGCGGATAGGTCGGCCAGCAGAGTCAAGATGTACCCCAGAAATAACCATTGCGTGTGTCATTGAGGATTCCCCTATTTGAAGGCGCTGGGCTTTAGTGAGGCCGAGTTGAATGTCAAAGGTGTTCTGTAGCCGGCATAGAAATGTCAGTGCACGTGCAAGGCGATCCCAGGTCATGCTGCAGCATAAGGCAAATTCCTAACCTCGTATTCAAATAGCGCGGGATCCATGATACCAGCAGCACTGTCCGAGAACTTTCCAACGTCGCATCCAAAAAATACAGGCTGACCGGCTTTGATCATCTGTTGAAAAAAACTGAGTTACCAGCTCAAGAGGCCTAGGCAATGACGGACCTTAATGACAGCATTCTTCATGTTCTCGATTTCAGTATTGACATCTGTGCCGGGATCAACAATGCAACATCTATTTATTAAGCATTGTACTTACAGAGAACAGGACGGCCACCCCAGACATTGCCGAGTTTGTCGACAGAATAGAGCTTAGAATACTCATTTCGAGGATCATTGATAAGAGAGAAAGACTCAGAGGGCTGAAAATCCATGTCAATCACTGTATACCCCTTTAAAGACCAACAGACAAACCGAGTATGGCTTCTTCCCGAATTCTTTGTAGAATTGCTCGGGCGAACCTTCCCAGCGCCCCGCCTTGCCATCAGCATCATTGTACTCCCAAACAAAGTTCCTGGTCGGCGTTGGAGGGACACCAAGAGTAGCAGTCATGATCATATACACGTCCTTGATTAATTCTTCCTTCTTTGCTCTCAGAGTCACAAGAGCTGTCTCCTTCTTGATATTAGCTTTATATAATGATGCAGAAAGGTCACGGAGAATAAGTGCATGCTCGCGCAGTTTGGTCTTCAGAAGATTGTTGAGGGGACTGGATAACGAAGAGTGCAAAGATTCAGGATAGATGGATTGTGGAACAATGCCATAGTTCTCCATGAGATTAACCACCATATCCCATTGACCACCATCCGAAATAGGGTCGCTAGAAAGATGACTGATGAGCCGATCCTCGACAGGAAGGTCCGCATGCTCAAGTATGAGTTCGAGGTAATAGTTAGCTTTGTTGAGCTTGTCCCAGAAGAAGAGATAGGACTATTTGAAAGTTGATTTCAATCTCAATCTTAACATGACAGAAATTCAGACCCACTTGAGAAAGCTCGAATTCCTTCAGTCTGAACTTCTTCATAATGTTGTAACGGAGCACGTTAGTAGTAGCGAAGAGCCAGCATCGTCCACTACTTTTCTGGTTTGTGACGGGGCCCGTCTTGAAATCAATGACATTGTTGAAGACATGCTGGTCAGCAACTCTTGCAGAGCGCGAGGTCAATGCAGACCGAATATCAGAATGCGACAAGATGGTTCTAGCGAGTTGGACCTTGGGGTCGCATGCTGCAGCAGTCTCCCAAGAGGATACATGATCCAGTGTCAACTGGCCACTGCCAGAGAGAGGCATGGTAACCCGGAGCGCTGACAGAGACATATCAAGCTCCTTGAGTTCCCTCGACGTCTTCTCATCGAATTCGCCAGAGGTAGGCTTCGTAGGCACAGGGATTGCAGAAGACGGTGTGTTACCCATGATGATGGTGGACGAAAAGCAAGTGCTGGCAAGAGTTTGACCGGACCAAGTAGATAAGGGTTAAGTATGCTCGGATATTAAGTCTTATCAAGTCAGCTATCACGAGGACACGTCGAGTGATTAAGTTTTCGCCGACGAACAACACCGGGCATGCACCGGGTGTGAAGATAGCCATACAATTGCAAGGAATGACCATATTATTGTTGGCCATAGCACGTTGAAATTTGGACGTAATATCCGCAACACTTGCCCAACCAAATTTGCCATCGGGGCTGAAGAAGACGTATATATCGATGCCATACACGTGACAAGCTTGTGAAGATATGGTAGGCCGCATTTCGAAAAACCCACGGATTGACTTTGGTGAGCCGCATATCCAATTAGACCAGAGTCTAATCTAATTTTTACTATGCTTTGTTCTATCTCGACTAGAAATTCAAGCGTAAAACAGAGCTGGTTGAAATCTTCGATGACGCTCCTATATGTCATGACTTGATCCAAACTTTTTCTAATACTCCAACAAAACTTTTGTATTGGCCAGCACCATCCCTTCTGAGAACGTGATTTAAGCCTTGTTCTAGCGGTGTGTGATTCCTATGACCTAAGTGTCATTTTTGAATAAATAGACCCACGTCCCTTGCCTGTCCCTTGCCTGTTGCCCGCCTTCTGCTCTTGCGATCATCTCTTCGTTGGCATGGCACGAATAATCTTGAATGTGTTAGCTATTCTAGCTGCGTTAACAGCAGCCTTTTACCAATTATATCTTAAGGATCTGCTCCTCCTCTTGGGATATAACCGTCTTGTCACACCCATTGGGAATGAAAAATGTCAGGAGATCCCCACCCTCAGAGCTTGCGAGAGTGAGCATATCTCTCTGATTAGTTCTTGAAACAGACATCGCGACAGCTTAATAGAATCAATACTTCATCAGCCTTCCGGTCAACTCTTCTTGGCGTGCTCCGAGCCCGAGCGTCGTGCACTATGGTTGCCCTCCGACCTTCGCTTGAATGCGACAGGTGCATCACAGGACTACGTCGCGATATATGACACGAAAACCTCCGAGATCAGAAAACTCAAGTTTGCTGATGTCGATGACGATTTCGGATTTTCATCGCATGGCATGGATATTGTCCCTTCGGCATTGGATCCCTCAGAACTCTTTGTATATCTCATCAATCACAGGCCACCGAGGGGTGTGGATGCTCGATTATCAGGAGCTGACTCTGTTGTGGAAATATTCAAGCACAAGCTGGGAGATACTAAGCTCACTCATGTCAGTACTGTCGCAAGTCCACTTATGATAGCGCCGAACGATCTTGTTGGGTCGGATGATGGCAACAACTTCTATTTCACGAACGACCATGGGCAAAAACTGGGCATCGTAGGTTTCTTAGTTGGGTACCTCTACTTCTCATGTCATTATTCAAACAGTGGAGGAAATTTGGTATGCTCTTCAAGCACAAAGCTACGTCTGTCGTCTATTGTGACGTCAAAGAAGGGTGCAAGTATGCTATTCAGAATATGTTCAGCAATAATGGAATCGCTCGAGCTCCCAACGGCACATTTTATGTCGCTCATACGTTGTCTGGCGGTCTTTCAGTCCTTGAGGAGCAATCCGACAATACCTTGGTCATTACTGATCACATTCAGTCTGGTGCGTTGATCTTCGGAACCTCTGTCGGAGAGGTGAATTTGAACTGTTGTTCCTTGATGCCTTCACAGATTATCCGCTGGACAATCTCTCAATTGATTCAGAAGGCCACGTCTGGGCCGCAGGTGACATCTCCTGTCATTCTCGTGCCTTGGTTGGAAATCTTGACGGGATCCACAGCAATACCCCACCTTGTGGGTTTAATGAGGAATTTCCTTGACAATCCCAATATTCTCATGCCTTCTCTCGCCCTGCGCTTCTCCATTAACACGGGCCCAGATGCGTTCTACGGTAAGAAGTACAAAGTTACCACAGTGTGTTACAAATCTTCAGGGTTGCCGAATATTACTCAACATCTATTATTTAGATTTTCGAGGATGATGGCGAGGTTGCATCTGGAATCACAACTGTAGTATATGATACTCAGTTAAAGAAGTTATTTCTCCATGGTCAGTGGTCATTGGCGCAATATTCAAATGACTGACTCGGATTCTTTCCTAGGGATCTCCACCTTATACCTCACTTGTTGTGATATGCAATAATGAAATGAAAGACAAACACTGCATACACAAAAATATCTTGTAGCACTCTGCCTTAGAAGGGTACCAGAAGAAATTATTTGATGAGGAAATAACATGTTCCATGTTTTTTGATATAGCACAGAGCATACTCAAAGACGATAAGCTGCCATATGCCCGGAAGAAATTGATTCGGGAGAGGAGTCTCTCAATCCCACCCACCTCCACCAGCAGGAACATCAGCTGCCCAATTCCCCGAACCCGCAGGCTCCGCTGACCAGTCACCACCCCCTGCACCACTATCAGCCCAGTCAAGGCCCACTATCAAACGAATCTTAGCAGTCATATGACAGATAATCATCAGAATTAACACTTGCCTGCCTCAGTCGGGTTGACACCACCGGCTTGATGTCCACCAGCAACCTCCCATTCAGTGGGCTGAGGAGGGGCCTCTTCGTTAGGAACAAAAGTAGCTTTAGCAGCTTCTTCTTGTTGCTGTTTCTCAACCTCCTCAGGATCTCTATAGAAGAACATATCGACCATGACATTCCAACCATCGCTCGATCTAGGTATCGTTCCACGGAGCCTCAGAACCTCCCGGGCGAGCATCCACCAAATGAGACCAATTGAGTGCTTGGTCTTGTTATTTGTGGGAATGGCAACGTCAACAAATTTGAGTGGAGCATCTGTGTCGCAGAGAGCAATAACGGGTATGTTGACATATGACGCTTCACGGATAGCCTGATGATCCACCCGAGGGTCGGTAACAATGATAAGACGAGGCTCCTTAAACGAACGAGTGATGTAGTTAGTGAAAGAACCGGGCGTGAAACGACCAGCGATAGCTTGAGCGCCAGTGTTGGCAGCAAATTTCAGGACGGCGCGGTGGCCATAGGGACGGGCGGAAATGACACAGATATCATTAGGGTTTTCGATAGCAGCGATGATACGAGCAGCAAAGACAAGTTTCTCCCAAGTCTTGCCAATGTTGAGAATATGAATACCTGTGAGATTCAGAACACATGTAGGAGAACGATTTCACGCTTAATAATGAGATATCCAACATACCGTCAGCTCTCCTTTTCCAGACGTATGACTCCATTTGCTTATCGCAATTTTTAGTGCCAATGTGAGTCTGAGCGGCCAGCATGAGTTTCATATCCTCCTCTGTCGCAGACAGGCTAGATGGAAGTTTTGAGGCCATATTGCGTTAAACCTGTGAGGCAAGGTTAGATCAACATCCAAGATAAGTCGAATGCATCCACCCCGAAACATGAATGAATGGATTCATTCTCTCTACAGAGGGCACTGGAAATCATGACTGGGACATACCGATAGGCTCTTGCTAGCTTGGGAACGGCGTTTGCAATGTTCACAGTCGGTTAGCGATGATTTGGCTACAGTGAAATAATTCCCACGCTTCTTTTCCTCTATGATAAAGGATCAGAGGGTAAGAATAGAGGTTAACTCTTGGAAACCTCTCGTCAATCCCTATCGATCGTTAGTTATATTTCCACTATTTCTACTATTGACTCAATAAGTATTGTTCGCTTCTAGCTTCCTTATTATCAAGAGCATAACATTACGAAAATCTGTCAAGTATATATATATCACAAGTGTATAGCAAGTTTCTCAGCTACTACCAGCACTTTATATTATAGCTTCAATAGATAAGAGGGATCAGCTTATATGGAACCTTTTCATTCCATTCCTCCCATTCTTTTCCAGCAAACTGATGTAATGCCTCATCCTCAAATGACGTCCGTATGAGTAATGCAACAATAAGCATTGCAACCGCTGCACAACCAAGTCCTATGGTTGTCTTTATGGCTGTGAACTTCAGTATACCACTCTCCATAAGCCAAGAGCCCTGAGGAGATCGGCTCAGTGCTGATCACCAATGCCAATTAACAACACACCTTTGATCCATGTATAAGCATCAGTCCGCTAGCTACAAGTATGACGCCGACATACGATGGATGACGAACAATAGCATATGGTCCTGACGTGATAAGCTTATGGTTTTTACGAATGCTCATCTCAAAGGTGAACATGCGCCCCAGGGCTCGATAACATTTGTATCTTATTAATCCTCCAAGAATTGTCACCAAAGTGCCGACAAGAAACAGCCAAGAGACACGTATACGTTCCGCAGCGCCACCTGAGAAAATGAGGCGGTTTAGTAAAAGACGGGAGCACAAGTGATGACGGTCGAGTGCATGTTGGGCGACTAGGACTACTGTCTCGGCCAAGGCAACAACGCCAATGAAGTACTGTTGATGATTTCAATAGCTGTTCTGAACTTCGTGTCTTTTGAGCTCACTTTAATAATGTAGAGAGTAAATCGCGTAGAGACGAAGGCTTCCAAGGATACCGATCTTGCTTTTCTTTCATTTTTGGCAGGCGGAGGATTAGGAGGGGTCAGTGCAATCCAGATGCTGGCAGTGGAGACAAGGATGCAAGGGACCTTGATGAATAGAAGCATAGTGAAAGAACCAGACTATTGAAGTAGAAATGAGGCTTTATAGAGAGATTTAAGGTAACGGATCATCTTGAAGACGCTTTATCAGCCGATTGAATGCATACACACTCCAGCAATTTGACTGTCAACGTAGCATTTTGAGTGTAGACAGTGGACGTCGGCGGTCCCCAGGTCGTACTTGGAATGGTATAGCTGAATGCCACAAGGGGATACTTCAAGTGCATGCTCTGGCATTTTCATGTTCCATGTTGGCCGACCATTATCACTATTCCCCAATACCACTGCGTTCACACTCCCCGAATCTCTTCAACACACTGACTCGGTGCTCTTGTAGATCGATCAGATAAGATATGTCCGTGTTCTTGTGGTAGAAATTGTCAAGTAGGGCACAGTGCGCCCGAGACTGGGGACCGGACGGTTCATAGGGACCATGTACAGCCAATGGAGAAGTTCTATCGTAACCCGGAATGAATACAATTGGTGCAGCCACCAAACATCATAGTACGAAGCCAGCCAATTTAATGTCAACGTAATTTCCGGTCAGGGCTCCAGACGCTGCCTACATGCAACTCCGTAAGTTTAAGACTGGGATGGAGTCCGGGGCGGTAGCAACTGTTATCTCCACTGATGATCTTCATTAACTCGCCTCTTGTGTTGTGAACAACTGATCCATGTTTCATTTGCATTTTGACCACTTGTATGGTGGCTGTCTCCTTTTGGAAGTCACCAGTCCGTGGTTATGCCCATGTCTAAGGCTTCAGATGCTTCACAGCCTGTACCTTGATCTTCTGGTACTTGTCCGCTACCGTAACCTGAACAAGAATCTAAAGCAAACCGTATTGCAATGAACTGACGCAATAGATATGTCCAAGCTCAAACATCATTCTATTGACTCTTCTATCATTCTATCGACTCCTCCATTCCACTTACACCACCATCCTTCCATTGCCTCTCTACTCTTCCAACGCCACCACTCTAGCCGACTCATCAATGATATGATGACACCTGTCACCTGGGGTCACAAGCTAACACCGAGGAATGTATATAGAGTCCAGTTCCACTATTCTCCCTCAGCCGTCTACTCGATCCCGAGACGTCTGAGATATTAACTGAATAAAAACCCGGACTTTAGTTTTCCTGCGTGAGATACTTTGTAGACTTGACTAGCATTAACTGTCACATAGTTTTATCTCGGCAACCGGACCGTGGAACATCGAGGCCCTGTGACTTGATAACATACAGAAAGAACCTTCCCCCTCGTTTCCAGAAGAAACCGACCAATGATCGGTGCTATTGATGCTCCTGCTCTTCACCTGAACGAACATTACTCTGGCTATTATGGATGCACCCCAAACAGTCAAATCCCTGGACAGGCACAATTCAAGAAGATTAGAAGAGATCAGAACGAAGGAAAGCGCTGGGTTCGACGAAAAGATAATGGTTAGTCGAACTGATGGTCCATCTTGATAAACATAAACTTATCTATCTTGTAGCACAATTCGCTGGAAACCCTCATATCGTGGCTGCAACCACGAAGGACTTCACCTTGCCGGTACCTTCAGCCAAGTCCACCTTCCCTGAGCCTTTACCATCTTATCTTCCTCGGACAGTCAAAGTCCCTATAGCGACACTCCCTACTCGGGATCCCGTGTCTGCTAATGCTGGCCGGTTTTCACTCAGCATGAAAGGTATGAGAAAGGAACTCAGGCGTGCAAGAGGGAGAACAGAAACCCTCGTTCGGATCGTCGAAGCTGAAATGATGGAGTGGCTTCAAGGAGGTGTCATACTTCTTCCCAACCAGTCTAATGCTGCAGGATTGCCAGACTTGCAAATTACTTCAGGTGATCAAGGCAGGGCAATTGAATCAACTGGAATTGTTGAATTATCACGATCTCCGTTGCAACTGATATGGAGTGTGGCCGATGATGCATTTGCGAGATATGTCGTTCACTGCTGCGCTAGATATCATCAAGTCGTTAGTTTCAGTGGGTGGATTTTATATTTAGCACTGAACAGCGAGTAACTATGTTTCCTGCAGGTAAAGGGGACCCGGCACATCGTTTGACCTATCTCCTCCGTCCTAATGTACAGAAACCAGACTATGGAGCCGCGATTACTCTTGAAACTCCTCCAGCTACAGATGCGGATTACTCTTCCCAATTTGAGATTACAGACAGCGATTCTGATTTCGTCAAGGATGGCGATCTGATAGATTTAAACGTCGATCATCTTGACCTAATAGAAGAAGTATCTTCCTCTCGACGAGCTCCAATCCGTGGTATTTCCCATGAGGATAATTCATGGTCACTGCTCAATCGGGATAGTGACAGTGACGCCTATGGAGATGAATCCAACAGTGAGGCGGGACAAGGCCTGCCGGACATTGTTGATCCAAGTTTGGAGGATACGCAGGCCCTCACCAGAGATGATGAGGATCCTGACAAGACTATGACGCAGGACGCGATCGGGGATGTCCCAGCAGGCAACATGGAATCTTCTCTCAAAAAGCATCCTCACCATCTCCACCTGGCAGAAAGACGCTGGACTAGGAGTACTTCTTCGCCTTCCCGCTCGCCCGTTCGCCCTCGGCGTCTTCCTTTTGGTGGGAAGAAACGGCTAATCGCCAACCTGACAGGGACGCAAAGAAGAAATTCTTTTTATGATTATCTGTTTACATAGGTTAGAATCATAATGCTTTTGGATGGAATGAATGTATGGTATTCGGAGCTAAGCTTGGTTCGAATTTCAACTGTCATTGCGGAGAGGGATTTCGGTTCTTCCCAGTGGCGTTTCGACTAGATGCGTGTAAAACCAGCTCCAAGGGGTTCCCTAGGCATGGACTCGTAATGCCGACTAAAAGACTTTCAGCTGAAAGGTTGTGCGCTCAAAGAATTTCAAATCTTATATTAGCAATGCAATAACCTTACGGCATGAGTTCGTATAGGAAGTTCGAGAGAATTCAGGAATGTAGTGCATGTTTGAAGTTTTGGCCTGAAGTAGTCTTGTGATTTGGGCATGATACCACCATGTGTCTTGTGCTGCAACGTTGGGGCAATTTCCGCTTGAAACAGTCTGAGGATCAAACAATGCTTGCTGTTATCTAGTATGTTGCTCTGTGTGCAATGGCAATGCCTCGTGCCATTGTCTTTGGTAGCTCATGATAGACAAATTATGATTTGTCACCAACAAATTCATCCGTATTCCAAATTTGGTCCAAGTTCTCTCATGTTTGAATTTCAGGTACTGTCCCACAAACTAGCTTTGGCCAGTCACATTCAGTCACACCTTAGGCATCAACAAACTTTGAATTCCACATGAGGATCGACACGATGATAAAACCAGTCAGTCCTTTTGGAAGGCAACAAATCATGTATTCAAGGTAGAAGATTTAT
>Ga0153944_1000373_pt1 | contig 19484 bp, 23 predicted proteins | sample TSNJ028MetaG_FD_104703 | JGI IMG/M metagenome (GOLD analysis project Ga0153944, IMG submission 104703) | Attine ant fungus gardens microbial communities from New Jersey, USA - TSNJ028 MetaG | ecosystem: Host-associated > Fungi > Mycelium > Unclassified | place: USA: New Jersey, Wharton State... | reverse complement strand
TCCGCTTTTCTCCAACCAGTGATACTTTGATGGTTGTATCTCATGTACCTCACCAAATTGACCTTTGGAGATTGGACACACAAGAGATGGTATCCTCCAGCTATGATTCCAATTATTCCTGGCATACACCACATGTTATTCATTCGCCCCTTACCAATTATCTATTTTTCCTACGAGACGAAAGAGTGGAAATATGGGATGTCTCTGTGGCTGGCTCAAAAATGATCTGGAAGTCTGCATCCCTCTCAAATGCAAGGAGTATCTGTCCATCAAGAAATGGTCAGGGTTTTGGTCGGATATGAGGATGGAAGTGTGAGGATGTGGGAACTGGACCTGGAGAATTTAGCGATCAATCAAGCTGACACTACGGACACTCGAGATGATTCCGATGAGCGACGAGTTATTAGAATTTCACCATCTGGAAAGACGGCAGTTACAATATCTCGGCAATCTTCCGATGTCGGATTCCTGGATACAACTACTGGGAACGTAGCGCTTACAGATATCAAAGCCAGTGAACTCAATACCGACATTGCATTTTCCCCAAACGAAGACCAGGTAGCATTTATAGAAGAGTCTCTCACCATATGTGATATAATGCACCCGGAGAAGCGCATCTCATTTGATCCCTGGCCGGGAAAGGATGTCTGGGAAAGGAAGGTCGCCTTCCAAACATGCAACGACCTAGTTGTACGCGCCTTCTTCCATGGTGGCTCAGGATCACTGCAAGTTTGGCATCGGCAGGATCCCACAGGTTTCGAATGCATGTATTCTTTGGACATCAACATCAAGGACCCGTGCCCATTCCTGGCACCCGATGGCTTGACTGTCGTCATCGTGCCTGAGTCTTCCTTCCCCACATTTTATTCATGGAATCACGACATTGCCCAGTTTGATCCTGTCCACTTTGACGATCAAGTGCATATTAGCTGGAAGTCCTCACCTGAGTACTCAGCCGACGGGAAACTCTTTGCATGTTGGTCTGACAAGGACTCCCACGTCCGAGTCTGGGACACACGAACTGGCCACCTCGTTTCCATGTTTCCAACATCTGAGGTCAATGCAATTGCCCTCTCACCCGCTCTGATTGGTCACTCCCTTGGCAAGAGACTCATTTCTCTTGAGTCTAAACATGAGAACGCAATAGGTCTCTTTGATGCCTATACCGGCCATCTGCACGCTCAGATTTTGGGTCAAGCATATGGATACATGGCGTTTATACGAGATGGAACAGCGTTGGCATACTATTACTACTACAACTCCGGTGTAAGAATCTGGGAAATAGCAGATCTCACAGCTGAGCACCGACATTCCACTCATGGATATGAGCTTAGGCTGCAAGGCATGGAGGATGGATGGATGATGGATCAGGACGACGAGCCGCTATTCTGGGTCCCAGTCGAGAACAGGCAATGTTTGTACGTGCCACCACCCAGAGTGCTGATTGAGGGGTCCGATATCTCAACAAGCCTGGACTTCTCTAACTCGAGGTTCGGCACAAAGTGGACAGAATGCGTCGACAAAGGGTGGTTGAAAGAACTCGACCAAAAGGAGAAAGAGGTAGGAAAGCTGCTGGAGTAAGGAAACAAGGTGTGTCTTGTCCTCAGCCAAAATACTTGAAGGTGTTCAAATACATGAACAGGAGAGTAGTATGAGCTCGTTCCTCTACTCAAGTTTTTGCCCTCTCGGTCTCTCAAGATATTTTTTCACTTCAAGTAGTCCAAAGACACCCGCTATGATTGTTGAATCAAAGGGAGTATAAGCAAAAACCATAAACTTGCGCATGGGCATCACGAACTCTGGTGTTTGAGGGATAGATTAGAAGAACGCTACGAGAAGCACCACAGTTTTAGTTTTGACTGCTATCAAAAGACGAGGGAGAGTCAATACAAATGTGCACATCGTAGATACTCAGATGATAAGTGCAGGCATCTTGAACAAAACCATGGTTGGCATAGTAGATTTGTAATAGCTTCGTAACTATCAAACGCTAGATTTCAATTTCCAATCATAGATACGTTGTAATGCATGGATATCCAACATACATTCAAAAAAAATACATCACAGCTGGTGAACCATAGGGAACTAAAGGCCGACGCGAACGACATGAGTCTAGGACGAGTGAGACGAGTTCATATGGACTAGACAAAATACAACGGCCATCGAGATAAGAGTGATCACCTACTTCCAGCAGAGGAGGCATTTGTTTCATGATTGTCTTGGAACCAACCAAATTTGTCATTGTAGTCAGAATCGCTGCTCTCAACGAGAATGTTGGCCATCCAAGGGGTGTGATCATCCGCTATGTCTTTGAACATGGTGACAATCCTGATGTAGTCCTCTTTCCTAGCTCGCCATAGGGTATCACAAGCAAGTCTATCAAGAAGTCGAAAAACGGCCTGTTTAAGCCTTGCAGTTGTTTCCCTATTCTATTTGGGACCCAGTCTGAAGGGAAATATTAAACTCAAAAAAGGGTCGGAGAGAGGAGGATCGTGGGGGTGACAGTGAAGGGGTTTTATATGGGCAAGGAGAGAGACAAGACAGGCCTGGTTCAAGCTGCGTGTTGCCAGCTTTGTGATGTGAAGGACTCGTACAGCTGTGCCCCACTCTGTGAGGGCTAGAACGGCGTTGTTCAATAGCGGGGAGAAGGGGACAACAGTGACGACAGGAAAAGCATCAGGATAGCTGATGAGAGCATTGTCAACGTTGTTATTGACAGGGACTGTGACGTTTGGAGCAAGATGGCTGGTGACTGCACAGCGAGTGCAGCACAGATGGAGCCACAACCCAAGACGAGCTCTGACCTACAAACAGTAAGACCACTCAGATTACATTCCTATCCAGTGATCAGCGATAGAATGTCGCAGCCATCACAGACCACACTACACACTGCATCAGATCAAGTTTGAGATCCCATGCCAATGGCATGTGAGTTGCCCATAGACTGGCCCACAACACATGAGCAACTAAGCGACCACATAGAAGAGAGAGCTCTCATCTTAAGAGTAGTCCAAGTATACCAAGCAGTTCAAATAGAGTCATATCCAGTAACAAACATACAGGCCGTTTGTGAGGAACGATATTGTGTAAGAGTGATGTCCTTTAACAGATTTAGACATCTGATGAGAGCCACGTGTGAGCGTGGATGTGATGTGTGTGATATGTGTGATGATGTGTCTGTGATGTGTCTGTGTCTATGTAGGGTGCGTGATGTTCGAATCCTCTTTTGACTACTTTTGACCACTTTGAAGCATCCTCGCTAAAAGTTTGGCATTGGCAAATACAAGTGTTGGACCAGGGGTCGCCTCATCTTGCTTGTATGCATAGTTGACCCGAGGGAGAGTACGAATGTCGGTCTGGACAGGATTTCGAAATTGGTTTTATCTTTATACGCTGATGATTGCTATCGTCTCCAACTCAAGAAGTCTGCAGATATTATTTTATCGCATCCAACTGGTTCGGGTAGAGATAGAATTCTAAACGACGTGCCGGGCTTCTGAATATCGACTGATCGGGCCGTCTTTTTGAAAAGCGTTGCTCCTTTGACTTGGTTTTGTATGACGATCTTTCTTTCTTTAATTAACGAGATCTATCTGACAATGTAATTTGTATTGTAAAAAGTGAATTAAGACCGAGTGCGTTAGAATGAAAGATAGCAACACCACCCACGTACAAGAACCGGTGGATGGTATCTGATAGATAATCCAGGTGTATATGTCTATGCGCGGAATCTAAGGTAGGCCATGAGAAGTGCGGAGCAACCGGTTACTTGAGTTAAAATGCTGTCAGAGAAACCATCATCTCCACCAGAAAGATGAGAGATAGACGCACCAAAACCGACGAGGTACTGCAACGTTGTAGCTTTCGAAGCCTGAATATTCGTCTTGAGATTAGCAATTTCCTGTTCGATCCTAGTATCGACTTCTTTGATCTTCAGCTCCTGCTTCGAACTCTCCTCTCGCATTCGTCCTTTTTCCAGATTGAGATCGAGACGGACACCGGCTTGTGTTCGTGTGATTTCCTCGCGGAGACGCTGTTTGAGACGTTCGACCTCGGTGACGAGGCGCTCGTTTTCGGCTTTGATCATGGCGAGATCGTTTTTGGCCATGAGTTGAAGTTCGGATTTGGATTGGGCAAAGTCGACTTGTTGGGTGTATTGATGCTGTTTGATCGGGAAAGAAAAACATGACCTTGTATTAGGGTTTGACTGGCTAAAAACTAGAAGAGTTGGACTGTTGAAGCAGACACACCTTTTCTTGTTGGGATTTAGTGACCATGTTACTTGTCATGTTCCGGATAGCTTCGTCGATGACTTCAGCCATGGCGGTCATGATACCTTCAGCTTGTTCACGCTTGAGTCCTTCTCGTTCGAGTCGTTGCACAAAGTGATGTGTATCGAAATGAAAATCGGAACGCTTCGTTGTGGAGGTAAATGAGCGAGTATACAACAATCTACGGTGTTGGGGGATTATTGAGGCTCGGAAAGTTGTCGGACTTGAAAGAGTGTTTTGTATGCATTTAGTAGAAGTAAAGAAGCGCATAGCAGCCATTGAAGGATTTGTGACACTGTAAGTGAAGGCGATGGAGGAGGAGAGCGCACATCTGCCTGCTGTCCTGCACTGACCCCGCCTTCAAGTCCGGGGCACAGCCACCTGGGACCTTATGCAAGCTAGAACAAATAACTTGACCAAAAGTTGATCAAAATTCAGAAGAATCTGCTTGCCAGCGGATTATTCCTTGTAGAGTTATGCAAAGTGATGATGTTATCTGGTCAGTGATAAATCACCATTTCTGCTCATACAAAGTCAAGTGAGTGTGACCTCGACGTCGAAAAAGACACCCCCCGTCTCAGTCTTTTTTGAAGAACGACAACACAGAATTTCTGTAGGAATGAGTACAATGTCACTGGACTGTGTAATCGGCAGTCGTGTCCTCTTGCTAATTCACGATATGCCACTGTTCGCGAAAAGGAAGGTGCGATCTGCTCGTTCCGTTTCCGCATCTTGACCATTGAGGTTTTCTGTTTATGTTTTTAGGAATCTTATATCTGTATGTGAAGACGATTGAACGAGCTCACACCCCGGCGAATATGTGGGAGCGAATCAAATTGTCGAATAATTACTCCAAGGCTTTGGAACAGGTGTGGTTGAATTTCACTTTCTAGGTTTTGCGCTAATTTTTTTCCTCCCCATGCAATTATGCAGATCGACACCGAACTAATTCACTGGCCCAACTTCACAATCCACAAATGCAAGCAACGTGTAACGAGGATCACACAATATCTCATCAAAATGCGACGACTCAAACTTCGCCAACAGTATGTACCCAATTTTTGTTCGGTCAACATCACGGAACACTCAAGTTTTTTCTTCCCTATCATTTTTCTATAACTGTTGAAAGACCTCAACTCGTTGGTATTAAGAAAAAACTCGACCGTCGAGAAGCTACACGCGAACGGAAGGCCCTTTCCGCCGCCCATCTCGAACGTTCAATCGAAAAAGAACTTCTTGAACGGCTCAAATCGAAAGCCTACGGAGACGCTCCGCTCAACGTCAATGAAACTGTATGGCAAGCCATCCTCGATCGTGAGCGTGGTGGGCAAAAGGGACTCGAAGAAACTGAGTTGGAGACAGGTGGGCTGGATATGGTTGATGATGAGACTGACGAGGACGAGGGAGAGGGAGAGAATGAGAATGAGGTGGATGAATGGAACGGCAGGGAGTTCGTGAGTGATCTTAGTGGGGAGGAAAGTGATGATGGGTTGAGTGATCTGGAAGAAGTGGTAAGTGATGCTATTTCAATTCTATCGTGAATTCATAATGATGGAGTATGTAGGATGACGCCTCTGAACAAATTTCTGCTGATTCAGAAGAAGACGAAGAGGACTCTGATGACGAAGACGAAGACGAAGACGAAGACGGAAAATTGAAAGACTCGAAGAAAGCCTCCCTTGGAAAGCGCAAGGCTCCTTCCAAACCACCAAAGCCTCGCAAGCGGCCAGAAAAGAAAGTAAAGAGTCCGTCTTTAGTTTCCTCTCTGCCTTCTCATGTCTTGACTCACTTGACACACTTTTTCCAATAGAAGGGCCGCGTATGGAGGTGGAATACGAGCACGAACTGGAGAGTGTACCACTTACAAAATCTGCTCTCGCACATTGGTAGTATATTGGTCATTTGTCATTTGCTTGCCGTCCCCGTCCCTAGAGATGTTATCTTCGTTGCATATGACACTCTACACCTCCGATCAGACAGTTTCCCAAACTCTGAATTCCAGATACTCCGTCGCAGACTGTGGCCTGTGAACATTCTTCGCTTCCCTCGTGGCCTTTGATCATACCTGCACAAATGGTTTCTCAAACACATTTGTCACACCGATATTTTTTATCCAGCTGGCGAAGCCACACTGAACAACACTTCTGTATCTACGTTGATGGTGTCAAAAAACGCACCCATCGGCGCGTAATAAAAAAAACTCAAACCCAAACACCTGTATTTACTCGAATTAGGATCCTTCGAAGTGATCATCATTAGTTTATCGGGGCAGAGGCCCGAGGAGAGGGTCTGAGGTACAGGTACACTGCCATCTAATGTATCACGTACTGATGAAAAAACGAAGGGAAGCAAGGTCCCACGAAGCTCGCAGGGGGACGGATTGAATTTTGGGTTTGATCGAAATCAGTAAAGATTAACAGTATTGTCCCCTGGTGCATCAGTACGTGATGTCTCCTTAATTACGGGCGATGTGAGCATAGTACACGGCTATTATGCAAGATTAACCCGACTGATGGTTTGCTGGATACTTGTTGCCTGAGGAAGCTGTACGACTGAGTCACCAACGGAAGTTAAAACGCTGTCCAACTACACTACCGCGCCCTCCAACGATGAAAAGTATCTCGTGATTCAGAAAAAACAGGCCTTCACAACGAGCCATGACTTCACTTTTTCGTTGTCGCGCTTTGAAAGAAACTTTGTCGCTATGTGAACCACCAGTCCATTAATAATTACCATTTTCCAAGACCGTACCTCCCAGGACGCAATATTACAGGAAAGTACATCTGGAATAGACACACAATTTAAATAAATACCGAGTGTAGTCAATAAAACAAGCATTCCCTTCACTCCATCTTATCCACATTTTGTTTCTTCCTCCTCCGCAATTCCTCTCTCGTCATCCTTGTCCCCAGTATAGTATCCCAGTGCACAAAAAACGGCTGTGAAAAATTCGATTTAATCCCAATAGCCTACAACACACACATTGAATCAACACGGGGAACCCAAGACACAGCAAAGACAAGACACACCTGATGATGAATATCATGATAATCAGCATTATTCCCAAAAAACATCTGCAACGGATCCCAGGGCAAACTATACCCGCAATGATCATCCACCGTCTTACACACAGACACAAGAAACAGAACCATCGCCTGCCTCGTCGTCATCCCCGTCATCCACTCCGCCAGAACAGCACCCGTCGTATCCAACAAAAACCCCTCCACAGGATGATTATACAACGAGCCAAAAGCATAGGGAACATATAACCGATGATGCCACGAATGAAAGGATTTGTAGAGGAATTTATTCACATGCATGGCACGGTGAAGGAAATATTGCCATGTGTCAATGATGAACCTTTTAGAATAGAAAGGAAGGGAATAAGGACAAGGCTCGTTCACACACAAGAGAGAGAGAGAAAGCGACGTACATAGCAAACAAAAATTGAAACAAAGGGATAGCCCACCAATACACAAACCAAGCAGCCCCAACGACAAACTTGCCGGCTAGAGGTTCCAAAATTCTCTGCCACCTCTGCAGCCCTTTCATCACGAGCGCAGCACGCGCAGCACTCGTAGTGTCTACTTCCTCTTGCAACCACAGCAGGCCCATAAACGTTTGGATGATCTGTTGAAAAATGACCGCGAAGACGACCTCGGATCTCCCGACAAGATTCTTTTTCCTGAGCTCTTCAGACTCATGCAGCTTATACTTGTCCAACCACTTCCATCCGGACACGTCCAAGGCATGAAAGAAGAGGGAGAGAGACCAGTATGCAATAACAGGAACTGCAAGGGTAAGTAGATGGTCAGGAAGATTGTCAACTAGACAGGGACTCGAAGAGTAATAGAAAGGAGGGTCATAACTGGACATGGTCAAGGTTGCGAAGACAGGTTTACATTCCCACGCGAATAAATACATAGATTAAGTACATTCGATTACTTCTGGATGACTTCCCACAGGCATCTGTACTGTATACACAGATTTCCCCAAAATGCTCCATGCTGAGATGACAGGCCTCCCTCTGGATTTCCTCAGACCATAAGATAAGGTTCGCACTACAATCCTAGAGAAAGTCATCCATCCATTCATGGTTCATTCAAATTATTCAACAATGTAGTCAGGCACCGCTTTGTCACGAGGTCCCCCTGCGAAGCACATTGTAAATTCCAAAAAAAAAGGCACTGTCACATGCAACACACCTTCAACAGAGCACTGAATGTGTTGTCTCTTAACGGTTCTGGAAGACACGCTCGGAGAGCTTCACGGGCACTGGATAGAGTTTAAGGGGTGGAGTACGGGAGCAGACAAGAGCACGCACCGAAGATTATCGCTCAGGCGGAGATAGCACCGGACAACGTGCTTAAGGAGCCGGACAGCCTGAGTCTCAACAAGTTGATTTACCATATTACTCAACACAGTTCCGACAGCGTAGAAGCGTTCATAGGTATGGCAGATATAAGTGAGGCCAGTCTCGTCAAGGAGGATTTTTTGAACAATAAAGATGGCGACAGTTTTGGAGAGTTCGGAACCTGTCTCCATGATACGTAGGCAAAGGGGGATGATCTCGGTGGAGAGTAAAAAATGGATGACAGTGTTGTTGTCGTTTTGCTAGATGACGTCAGACAAAGGGAAAGGGGGCGAGGTCAGGACAAACCTTGACAAGAGCACCAATGACACCAAGCGAAGTGAGACGTAGATATTCAAAAGGACGAGTCTTGGATGTGGTGTTGAGAAAAGGATATAAAAAGAGCGGTATATGAGCTACTCATCGTCAGTCACCATCTACGACTAAACACGGGCACTCAGACACACCATTGAGAAACAACTGGCGGGTCTCTGGATGAGAAGCTACACATTGAAGCAGAGCCAACGCATTGCAGACGCGATTGGAGACTGTCGCAGTCAAGTTTGGGGGCGAGAGCATAGGATAAACAGCAACAATCTCTTGCAACAAGGCGGGCATGATGCCTTATTCAACCATAAGATCAGGGAGCGCAAAAACAGACAACGACAGCAATACCAAAAGAATGCCACAAGACGAGGGCGAGATTGTCGTACTGCTCGCGCTTTTTGCTGAGCTCGAGCAAAGCCAGGTCTCTGTTGGCTGGATTCATGAGATCTATGACCAAGGAATAAATCTTGTTGTCGTCGTGTACATTAGGGACAAAAGGGCCATGGGGGTGATTCATTGACGGAGGAGGAACTGCAGAAGGGCATGTTGTCACTCTGACTAAGCTAATTATGTCACGCGGATACTCTACAGCGCTGCAACAGGGCCAGCAGTTGCAACTGATAACCAGCGGTTAATCCTGGAAAAAAAATACGACACATGTTGCCTACCTTGTCCTCGCCAGAGTCGGTGTACACGGCCCATGGCCTGCGGTCAGTAAATTCGACAACAAACGAGTGCGGCATCGTGCTGAGTTCTTCAAATCCGTCCTCGGGCTCTCTAAGCGCGGTGATTGACCCATGGACCTCGAGTACAGGTATTGTATCCTGCACTGCGCGATAGAGACGTAGCGTGCTTGTTTCAAAGACACAGTAGCGTCGTTTCCAGACACCGTTGTGCTGGGTCTGGATCGTGGCCCATACAGGGTCTGTACCAACTTCGAGCAGCGGTGTCGTCAGCTCCGGTGGAGACTGCTGTAGATTTGTTTCCTGTGGATTTGAATTTTTCTTTTCCCAAGCCTCGCGCGCCTCTGCCCGTCTCTGTCTCTCTGCCGTCCTTTTCTCTACCTTTTCTCTTGCCTGCTGCTCGTCTTCTGCCTTCTCCAATGCCACCCTTCTTCGTCGTTCAGCAGCATCCTGCACTGCTTTTTCTCGAATTCTCGCTTGCCACAGTTCAGCTTCCTTCTCTTCTCGTCTCTTCAGCAGTTCTTTCGTTCTCCTCCACACCCTTTCCCGCTCTTCTTCCTCTTTCTCCACCATCATCCGCACTGCTTCCTCCTTTTGTTCTTGCATTTCCATACGTATTCGTACCCGTTCTGCAGGGTCTCGAACCGCCAAAAGCTCTCGTTGCTCGGCCCATTTCCCTTTCTTTAACGAATCCATCACGTACCCATAGTCCTCCTTCCTTTCTTTGGGCACGTCGTCGTCCTTGGGTGGTGGTATAGGTGGTTCCAGCAGATCCTCCCAACTACTGTCCTTGACAACAACAGCTACTTTAGCCCCTGCTGCTGCATCTTCTGACCCCTTCTTCTTCCTCTTCTTCAGAAAGTGGTTTATCCGACCTCCGATCCCAGACATAATCCAGTAGCTGAGTGCATCAAGAGTCAAGTGAGTGGGAGTTATTATATCATCCAACACCCTTTGTTTCTCAACTGACAACTGATAATAATAGATAATAATAATGCCTGACAATGGCCGGTCGTCACACCAACCATCAATAAAGTGCTCACATTCTCAGAGAAAAAAATAGAAATGTAACATTATAACTAACTCTAATAAAATCCAGTCATAGTCTAAAAGGAGTGTGCGTCAAAACTTGTTATAGAACAAAGAAATGCGTCCTCGACTTACAGGAGGTACCCCATTCATTGTTGAAAACCCGTTCATCCCCGTAGCTGCTTGCCCAACACCTCTGCCACAACCAATCCATCATCAGCATATCTCAAACACTTTTCTTCTCACTCACCCTCCATATGTCAACAGCCCAATCCCGGCAGGGTTGATCATCGGAGCTTCAGCTTCTGCCTGCTCCTTTTGCGTATCCTTCTTCGCTCGCTCTCTAACCTCCTTCTCCAAAGACGCCAGCTATCCACCATAACCAAAATCAACATCACACACACCGTGAAAACACACAAACGAACCTTTGTAGCCTGCGTCCGCTGGACTTGAAGCTTATACGGCATATAAAAATCACTCAACCCATGCAACCACGTCACCTCCTCCACAGCATCCGGCCTCAAAAGATCAAAACAACTATACAATGTCGCCGCAAAACACTCCTTATTCCCAATATCCACAAAATACGTCATCAACTCCTCCGCAACCTCCGTCAAACTAGACGTAGCAGCCGTCACGATCGCATCCTTGTACAACTTGTCCTGCTTCGACAACGCAATCGACTCATCCCATTTCTGATTCTTCTTGTACAAATGCGCCGCAAGTCGTCGATTTTCAAGCAATTTGTGCTCCTCTAACCGACGCGCCAATGCAATATTGTCAAAGTTCTCAAAGCTGTCGATCGAGTCACGCAGTGTCTTGTAGTCTTCCTCTTCTATCAAAAGGTCATTGTAGGCATCATTAACGGCTTCAATGTTGAGCTAAACAACGATTCAGCGTGATATCCAAGCAAATAAAAATTAACATACATGTTGAACAGCAATCAGGTAAGGCCGAATCAGAGGAACATGGTCCATCTGGCGGAACATCCGAACCACCCGGGCGTGATCAATGCGAGGAATCAGGACACTCAACAGATCAACCAGAAGCGTTGGTTGCTCTTGGAGGTAAAACGTGAGAGCCTTGTAGTATCTGAATTCACAGTCAACATCATCTCAAATACCACCGTCATTGCCTTACATTTCCACGTTGGCCACTCGCACAATAGTCTCCTTGAATTGATTGTGTTCCCAAGCATCTGCAGAACGTTCAATCATGGCAAGGGCTGCATTATCCTGAGAAACTGTCATATCACAGGGCAGGCAACAAACTCTGCAACGTACAAATTCGTCATATTTGATGTACAGAAACACCAGCTCAGGCCACAAATGAGCTCGCTCTGTCGCTTTGATGACCTTGGGAATATTGATACGAGCCACGAACAGTTTGAGATGCTCCATCACTGCAACACATAAGAATCATGCTCCCTAATATCACAAATCATGGACCCACATTTGGCAGGTTTGTATTTGCTGAGCAGGATCGCCAACTCCGTGAAAATACCCATATGGGCACGCTCCAAGCTCAAACCAGCATCAAGAAGGTTGATCACCTCCTCAAAGTGGCCTGCATGTTCATACATGCTGATAAGAGCCGGAAGTTCTTCCTATGAATGGATCAGTACCAACTCATCAACTCAATAGTGTATATCGAACATACAGCATGAACGACGATATGGAGACCACAGATCTGTGCAAGGCGGAACTCGTTCTTACCGATGCAGGCCTTATGTACCTGTTTCCAGACTCTAGAACATCATCAATTCAAATCATCGCCACTAGAAAGAAACTCGCGACCACTGACTGGGTATTACCAGCCTTCCTTGCACTCTCTACAGCAGCCTGATTTTCTCCGAGGTAAATCAGGGTGGTTGCCAACCTTGCCCAATTAGAGATACTCGTAAACAGAAGCTTGGCAGCTTGGTATAAATCATCCTCAAAACATTTCTCTCCAACCTCCAGGATATCCGCAACATTAGTCATGCCCAAAAAGTCTTCCATATCGTGCAGTCGGTCAGTCTTGGCGTAAGCGTAAGCCAGCTCAGTATCGATCTTGGGTTCGCGGAGAGTCTTGCGCGCCATTTGGAGATAGCGTACAAGGTCGTCATGCTTATCCGCATGGTTCGCAATTTCGATGACCTCGGCGAAATTGGATGGGTCCTCAGCCTTGATATAAGAGTCTGAGTGATAGATGAGCACAAGACTGAGCATTTCATAGAAACCCACGTACCGACCGAATCCTTGATGCGCATCACATCTAACTGCGCCTTCGCCAGCCTGCTCCAAACCTCAGGCTTGTTGACCCTGTTGGCATAATCTGAACCACGGTCGATAGAGACAATATGTTCAACAAGCACATTAATGGCCTGGGCATGCTGTTCGTACTTCTTATAAATGGTGAACGCCTCCTCGTGGAGACCCTTGTCGATGGCGATTTTCGCGATTTCCGATGGATCGTAGTTTTGTAATTTGTTGATATACCCAACGACCTTACCCTTGTCTGAGTTGATGGCAGTCAGAAGCAACAAATTCTGCAAGCTCCTATTATCGCTGAACGGCGAAGGCTCCATGATGATCTTCTCGAGGAGCTCGAGGAGCTCCATGGGGAGGTTGGCTTGGATGAAAGCCTTAACAGTAACAGATACGTCATCGGGATCTGTACATTCGGGGATGGCAGTCGCAACGACCTGCACATCTGGGTCAACCATGCCTTAGATCCGCAAAAGAGTTAAGCACGAACCTGGTCAATCAGGGAGCGACGATGGAGATTGTCCTCGACAAGAACTTGAGACCAGAGATCAAGTTCACGACGCTTCACAAGATAGCGCGCCTGCTGCTTAAACATCGAATTTTCATTGGTGATGGAAATCAGTTCCTCGTCACAGAGACCTTTGGCATACGCGATATACGCCAGGTACGGATCACGAGCCTCGCAGAAACGACCAACAACAAGAGGATCGTATAGCTGAAATGTAGGGTCAGACTAAATCAACTGGAGCCAAATTTGACACACGTTGTTGTCTTTGAGAAACTGCTCGGGATTGTTGTTACTGTCGATATAGATCTTGGCAATCGCATTGAAGACAGGAGTATCCTGACTGCCATCCTGAACGCGGGCCTCAAGCCAGGGGAGAATCAGTTTGAGCCTGTTCCTCTGTTCAACTTCGGCAACGAGCTCATCAACAGGAAAAGTTCCTTGGACGCTGGCAAGCAGGTTCTTGATTGTAGTCTCGTCGCAATCGACGTCCAAGAGGCCACCAACGACCTGGGGCGTCCTGACAGAGTTAACGCGCTGAACGTATACCTCGATGAACTTAGTAAGACCGTTCTGGTACAGATACAAAACTAGGTCGTGAACAAAGTCAAAACGGTCGCAAACAATGATAAGGGGAAGCTGGTCGGAAAGCTTGGCCTCTTTGAGAAAGTTCTTGACTTTTTCGGGGTTATAGTAATTGCTCTCCCTACAAATGCGCTCGACCTCGCGAATTTGTCCAGTTCGGGTGGCAGCTTGAATGTACTTGAAATTTACTTCCTGATCCTGGCTGAGGTTGACAACAGAACCAAGATAGTAATACAAACCCTCAAAACTCTTGTAGCTCTCAAACAATTCAATGAGTCTGACAGGACCGAGAATGTCAGAGTACTTGGTCGCAATCTGGACGACAACCTGGAGATTCTGACGGATGTTAACACGCAGCATCTCGTCGAGGCAGGCCATGGACTGGTCTGCAGTAAACCTGCTGAAGTGGTTGGCGAGCCACTGTTCGGCAAATGTAAGCCATAGAGTACAAAAGTTTTGGGCCTAACGTACGTCGGGTTGAAGACCATTAGTGTGGACGATAACTCTCTTGATATCTGACAAGTCTTCATAATGCTCTAATGCCTGTCAGCGGGGCGACAAACCGGGTAAGATGGCTACATGATTATAATTCTGAATGCTTACTCTCTGCAACAAACCGGCCTTCTCACAAAGATTAGCAATCCTAGGACGATCGTAGTGCGAGAACATCTCATTTCCGAGAATGGCATCGGCCACCTGAGGAGCATTAACGAGATTCATCTCAAGCAACCTCGTCTGCAGGTGTCCTTGTTCAGGTTTGTTATCCTTGAGAGCATCCAACAAGAAGGAAGTGGCAGGCTGTATCATGTTCTGCGACATAAAGATGTCGACCACCTACACAACAAGTTAGTAGTTGATCATGCTGACCCAGCGCCTCCAGTAACTTACCCGCTCAATGTCAACAAGAGGACCAGAATCATCATTTATAAGTTGGGTAGCAAATTCAGCGCCCTTCTCAGGATTGGCACGCATAATGTGCTGAAGCAAACCAGCATAATCGGGGGTATGGTTGACTTTCTTTGAATACAGAATGATTTTGTCGATTTGACCAGTTTCAGCGAAGCAGGCAATAACCTTGCTGGGTACATTGGCACGGAGGTAAACAGAAAGAGCCAGTGACATGTCGTGAAGGCGAACGATGTCACCAAGCTCTTCTGAACAAGTGAGCTTCAAGACCATCAGTGATGTGCCGACAACGTCCTAATGATTGACATACCTTATTTTCCTTGAGCCATTTCTCAAGAAGCTGCTTCCTCCCTTGAAGCAAAACCGGCCGCGCAAGCTCCAAAGACTCAAGGTGGTTCAATTCACCCTTCTCAAGCAGGATACCAAAGTATTGTAGAATCGGGGAGAGGCCACCAGGGGGAGCTGGGGCACTCTTAAAGGCTTCAATGACTTGATTTGTTCGCAAGATACCCTGAAAGCTGAAGTGTGAGACTTTATCGGATACGTGTAGAATCTGAGCTCACCCGAGGAGAGTTAGCAGCAACCTTAGCTGCTTCACTGTACTGACCCGCTGCGAATAGTTGTTGGTATTGTTTCATATAGAGATCATCAGCACCAGGGAGGTTTGCTCTACTAGCCATCTTGAAAGCTAATTCCGTATTGTTTAAGCTCTGCAAGATATATGGAACGACTGTTTTTTCGTCGACACTAACACTGAGGACTTGTCCCTTCTTGTTAACACCAATGATGCCATGTGTAGCTTCGTGCTCAGCCGTGACAAAGATTGTCTCGCCAGAGATTCGGTTCATGTAAACGCAGGCACCCGTTTCGAGATCGTATAGATGAATGAAGCCATACTTGGTCACAAGATAAATGATACCATGTTTCTTAGACACTTGCATTGCTACAGGGAAATCGCTGGTTGCCTCTGCGGGGAAAAAAACTTCTACAGCACGCTTTGTGAAGGGGGGATCAGGAGCTTGGTGATCAATCTCAACAATTTGGAGCTAACCACACAATAAGTAATCATGAATGCCAACGGGAATGAAAGACACACACTTTCGCTCCAGTTGCTGTACGTACAGCGAAGGTGAAAAGTTTAGTAGGTCTCTGGTGACCATCTAGCTTGAGCTCTGCAAACGCAGCAGCATGTCCTTCTATTGCTTGTGAAACACCACGATCACGGCTAAACAACTGCATTGAGCCCTTGACCTTGAATGCAGATGGATTTGTCGTATTTGAAGAGATGCCAATAAGTACGAGCCATTTTTCATCAAGTGTCACGCGATAGTTGATAATTTGACTACCTTGAAGTGTTGGGTGACGGTCAAAGACTTTCTGAGGTGGCGAAGTCTGGTCGGTGATTGACCAGTGATATACTGCCGTGTCGGTAACCATACCGATCGTAGAATCAGACACCCATTTCCAAAAAGCAATATCTTCATTCATGACGTGTGATTTGACTTTCTGCTTCGACTCAATGTTGAAGATTTGAAGTGTACGTCCGGCTATGGGCCACGTCTGTCAAAGTGGCGCTACCCAAGGTTACACATGTAAACCGACCTTTCAGCGCCAAGATCTTCTGAGTTGGATGCATAATGGCAGAGTCAGCGCCAATAGGTCGCCGCAAAACATTGTTAGCATCCGCAAGGTCAACAATGACCACTTGGTCTCGTTCGTTAATCCGTTCGCGTACACAGATAAACCGGTCGGATTCGAGCGTTAGTGTCTGGGGTAGGTACAAGGTCAGGTTCCTGCTTCAACCGTAAAATATCTCAACAAGCACCTGCAGAAAAAAGACATCAGTATGAGGTGCACGTCAGCAGTATTAAGGCGTTTCACCTGGAATGAAATCGAGGCAGGTTGGACTCCTAGGCTAGATAACTGAAGATGTTCGCAAAAAGCGATGGGTTTTGAATAATCAGCCATGGTGAATTTGTGTGAGTCCAAATAGCACACTTCAGTTGCGAGTAGCTATTGAAACTTATGTTATTTATACTTGTTGTGCTTCGACACTCATCCATGGGACAGCTGCCCATTTAGACAACTATAAGTGGGTTCCAGAGACACTGTACACCTACAGATTCAATTGTTGAGGACCTTAGATCTGATATATAATGACTGAGGCTCAAAGGAATAACTATGAGAAAATATACTCTCAACCCTGGTCTGCTTAGGGCCCACCTGTTACAAAAGTCCCTCAGCCCAGTAAATGGAACAAAAGGTATGTATTGGTTGGAACATGGTCTAACCCTATTATGGTGCTGGTGATGTATATTCATACTAATGGATCTTTGGGGCCTTACATGATACATTCCACTCATCATTCTTATTTTCTCTGAGCAGTCTTTAGGAATGTTTCAGTTTTGCTTTGCCAGATAACCAAAGAACAGTTAATACATATATATGTCAAGGACTTCTCATTATATCTCAGCTGTCTACTTTGTAAAGTGATATTTTTTTACATCTACAAATTGTTACATGGTGCTTAATTGCAGTCTGTGGAAGGTACATAGTACACTACTTAAATAGGAAGAGAAGAAAAGAAAAAGAACAAAGAGGGAGAGATGTGTTACATCTGTTGGAAACAAAGTGTCATATACCAAATTTTCAGTTCTATTTTATTATTCTTTCCTTTTCTTTGATATTATTTATCTCCTAAATAACTACTCCTAGCTATGTAGGAGTATTGTGGCACAGACTGACTCTCTTCTATTCCAGCTGTAGTATATATGGAGTAGATACATGGTAGCAAGCTAGTCTGTAGATTAATGTCTACTCATACCTTGTTCCTATTCCTTTTTCTTCTCCTATATACTTCTCAACTTGGACTTTGGATGTAAGGGCAACCTGAGCAGAGTAACTCTAGGAGAAACCTCAGTCTATAATTATACTCCAGAATATATTACAACTTATCTCTAGGAGAAACCTCAGAGAATAGGATGAGGCTCCTTATCACAAATGGCCACTTACTGATTTGTGATTGGTTGATCTGACAATCAAAGTGCTCAAAAAAGCAAAGTTAGACAAGCAGCAAAAGATATTGTTAAGTCTAAGGTTTATTCTCAGACATACAGTCCTTAAATATATGATTGTAGTGGTCTGTGCACCAGGACAGCCTACCACATGATCACTACCTATTGTTCTATATATAGAAGTGCTATTGTTCTTGAAATATAGATAACATAACTATCTTAGGGCAGTCCTTTGTTCTATTCAAGGACAAATGATAATCTATGAGTAAAAATCAGTGTTATATACAAATATTGAGGACCTTGTATCTTCATAGGATCTTATTGCCTTGGGGTCTATTTATAGCAAAAAGAAGACCATTGAAGAAAGCTTCACAATAGTTATTGAAGCAAACGATTATATCAAGTGGTTTCCAAGATATTAGTGATTTAGTGTCTGGTAACTTAATGATTGCCAACTAATCTACTGATTGCTTTGAGACATTTTTGGTACCATTCAAAAGGTCTTCTTAAGGGCTTTTAGTGGCCATTCAGATTTTTGAAATTAGTCAAGTAGTTCTAGAATTATAGTCCAAATGACACTCCTAGAGGGTAATTTATTGTTATATACCAGAAAATTCAGTATAAATTAATGTTTTTATTAATTTTCTTTATTATTATTATTTATCTCCTATAGAAGTATTACGTTTCAGACTAGGAGTATTATGTTTTAGACTGGCTCCCTTCTACTCCAGTTATGGTATATATATAGAGTAAATATATAATAGCAATCTAGTTCGTAGATTAAAGTTTTAAAGTCCTAAATCCACTTTTCTCCATATTCTTGTAGCACTCTCTGCTATATAACTCCTTATTCCTAAATTTACCTCTCTCTTGGACAATATTCTATTACTCCAAAATAAGTGACCATACATATGACAGGAGATCAAGATATAGTACACAAGCTGAGGCCAAGATCATTCTACTCCTATGTTGTTATTGCATCCCTTCTGGACCAGTAGTAAAACCATGGGACCAGAGAATAACATTTCTCATTTCATCTAATAGTGTATTCCACTCTCCAACTTTACTCATTGTGTTACTTTCTAGAACCCAGAGTATACACTCATAGTATATTTATAGTAATTCACAGTATATTCTAGCCTTTCCATACTGCTATCCTCTTTCTACTTGATATCTATCATATATATACAAGTCCCCCTAGTTACAAAACATCTTAATAGTCAGGGATAGAAATGCAAAATAGGACAACTAATTAAATGTGAAGTAATTATTATTTAATTAGTTGCAGGGTTGCTCTAGTATACTACCACTAGTGTATCAGAAGTTGTTATAAGCCACCTTGACCATAATAACTTCTATTTCTTTAATCCTTTATCTTTTCTTTTTCTTTTCTTTTAATTAGATAAAAGGAGAGTCATATGATCAGGATCACACAATCTGTTATATTTGTTACAATTCATCATATTCTATGACAAATTGGTTACAAGATCAGTCACATTACACAGGTCACATGTCAAGGAACATTTTAGTAAATTCTAATAAATCATTAATAGGTTAGGGTTAG